>ENA-OPWY01000004-OPWY01000004.1-human-gut-metagenome-genome-assembly--contig:-NODE-4-length-206365-cov-10.498783_pt1 | contig 206365 bp, 191 predicted proteins | sample MGYA00241515_ERZ502022 | MGnify/ENA primary metagenome ERZ502022 (study PRJEB25962, sample SAMEA2043045) | human gut metagenome | biome: human gut; feature: human-associated habitat; material: faeces...
ACAAGGGAAAGAGTAAAAAATATTGGGAGATGTCTTGCATTTTGAAAGTTCTCACTATATTTTTTACCCCTTGCCACGGCTCGGTCATAGTCTTGCCTTTTGATTGTTTCAAGACCGAAATCGGATAGGCTTTCCAACGAGAAAGAAAAAAGCGTTAGGTTTCTTGCTCGTCAGCAAAAAGATTACGAGTTAAAGTCGCAAGATTGTTGCGAGTTATAGAAAAAATTTGAAAAAATATTTTTGAAGTCGAAAGAAACCTGCGAGTTTGCCTTTTAGACTGTGGAAAAAACAGTCGGAGGCAGACTTATGGAAAACGGTAAAAAAGAAACAAAAGAAAAAGAGCGTGAAGTTTACGCTATCGGTCGTCCGAATATTGAGCAACTTTCAAAGGACGAACAAAAAGCATTCTTTCTCACGCTTTTGCGGTGCATCGTGGACTATTTTAAGGAAAATAAAGATCATTGAAGTCTTTCTCAATTTGAACACAAACCGAATTGTCGCCGACATTTCGGTTTTTTTATTTGAAATATCGTCAATAACACTTGAAATATCGGCGAGTCTATGTTATAATTGTAGAAAAAAGAAGGATAAGGTCGGTTCAATATGGTATCGTATTCTAAATTATGGAAAAAACTAATTGATTTGGGTATGAAAAAGAGAGACTTAAAAGAGCAAACGGGAATCGGCTCTACGACGTTAACAAAGTTAAACAATAACGAGCCCGTATCGATGGACGTTATGATTAAGATTTGTTCGGCGCTTCATTGCAATATCGGAGAGGTAATGGATATTATTTATGAATAATAAAAGATTAAAAGGTATTTCATTATTCGCCAGCGCCGGCATCGGGGAAACCTATTTCAAAGACGTGGGTATAGACATAGTTGTCGCAAACGAATTGATAAAATCAAGAGCAGATTTGTATAAAGCCATTTCTCCGGAAACAAACGTTATTTGCGGAGATATTACTGACGAATCTGTTTTTGAAAATATTATAAATTCAGCGCCGAAACCGTTGGATTTTCTTTTAGCGTCTCCGCCTTGTCAAGGTATGAGCGTCGCGGGAAAAAACAGAGAGCAATCTTCGTTAGAATCCGACGTTCGAAATTATCTAATCACTTATGTCGTTAAGGCTATTTTTAGAACGAATCCCACATACGTTTTAATTGAAAATGTGCCGACTCTATTAAAAATACAACTCAATTATAACGGTAAAATGTGTTCGGTATTAGAAATACTGAACTTGGAGTTTGGCAAAGAATACGATATTGACAGTAAAGTCGTCGATTCTTCGGATTATGGGGTTCCGCAAGTTCGGTTGCGCGCCATAATAAAAATGAACAAGAAAGGTACGATCTGGAATTGGCCGCAAAAATGCGATCATAAAGTTACCGTTCGAGAAGCGATCGGAAATCTACCGTCTCTCGAGGCGGGTGAAAAATCCGATATTAAGTGGCATTATGCGCGTCCGCATACCGCGGAAAACATTTTGTGGATGAAGCATACTCCTACGGGGCATACCGCTTTTGAAAATCCGATTTATTTTCCACAAAAAAAGGACGGGACTCCCGTAAAAGGATATCACTCGTCTTATAGGCGTATAAGATGGGACGCTCCGGCGCCAACGATTACGATTCGTAACGACTGTATCGCTTCGCAGAGAAACGTTCATCCCGGTCGGTTACTTTCCGACGGCACTTATTCGGACGCGCGAGTTCTCACTCCTTTGGAATTGATGATTTTGGATTCACTTCCGACGGATTGGAATATACCTTCTAGTACGCCCGAATTGTTAATTCGTCAAGTTATTGGAGAATCTATTCCGCCGCTTATGCTTAAAAGCATCGTTAGCGGTATCGTTTTGGAGGATAATAGTATGAATAATAGCAAAAAAATCAAAGCGATTTCTTTGTTTTCAAGCGCGGGTATCGGCGAATTGTTATTACACAATACGGACGTTGATATCATTGCCGGAAATGAGTTGCTTCCTAAACGTGCGGAATGCTATCAATACTTCTATCCTAATTCGGAGATGTATTGCGGCGATATTATGGATGACAAAACAAAAGAACACATGATTGATATTGTTAAGAAAAACGATGTCAAAATGTTGCTTGCGACTCCGCCTTGTCAAGGATTAAGCACGTTAGGTAAAAATAAAAATCAGGCGCATTATGAGAAAGATAAACGCAACTTCCTTGTATTAAGAGCATTAGAGATTATCGACGAGTGCGATTTCGATTATATCTTAATTGAAAACGTGCCGACATTCCTCGATATGTACTTCCCGTATGACGGCGAATATCTAAAATTAGAGCAAATTTTAGAAAAAAAATATTCTTCCAAATATTTTATAGAAGCGAGGGTCTTAAACGCCAAAGATTACGGCGTATGTCAATCTCGCCCAAGAGCAATAGTAAAAATGTATAGAAAGGGTTTGGTTTGGGGGTGGCCTACCCCGCAACCGGAAATACCGCTTAAAGAAGCGATCGGATATTTGCCTTCTCTTGAAGCGGGACAGGATTCCGGTATTCCGTGGCATTTTGCAAAACCGCAAAACGATAGAGCCGTCATAGCGTTAAAACATACGCCCACGGGCAAAAGCGCTTTAACAAACGAAGTATTCTATCCTAAAAAAGAAGACGGAACGAGAATAAAAGGATTCCATAATACGTTTAAGCGCATGAATTGGGACGAACCGTGTCCTACAAGAACCACGTTTAGCGGAAGCATGAGTTCTCACAATAACGTGCACCCGGGACGACTTCTGCCCGACGGCACTTATTCGGACGCGCGAGTGTTGACCTTGCTTGAAACGTTTATCGTTTCATCAATCCCCGAAGACATAAGTTTTCCGAAGGATTCGACGGATACGTTTATCAGAACGGTAATCGGTGAAGCGATTCCGCCTAAATTGCTGTTTGAAGTCGTAGATAAAATTGGGAGGGAGTAGAAATGCCAATTACAGTCGAACGTGAAAAATGGATTTTATATAAACATACTTGCAACTATGAGATGATTAAAGCGGTAGCTTTGGACGTGAAGAATAGTTGCAAAACCGATATTTCAGATTTGGAACGGCATAGAATGCAAGAACGTCTTGCAGCTTTGGATTTGTATCGCACGAGAAATCCGAAAGAACGTCCGTTAGACTCTATAAACCATAGAATCAACACGCTTGAATTTTGGATGTTCGGTTACGAAGATAAAACTAATGGAAACAAGAAGTTTATTTTCAGCCCCTTGGGTAACTTGTTTTTGAAATATATCGCGGACGAAGATAAACTTCGCAAGATTTTTATTTCAATGATGTTCGCTATGCAATTTCAACATCCGGCAAACGGTACAAGCCCTTCGTTTCAGTTGTTTCCGTTTAGACTTGTTTTTCAATTATTGACGGATCCAAGATTGGAAGGTAAATTATACAATTATGAAGAAGAACTGATCTTACCGTTCGTTAACAGAGTTACGCCCGAAGCCTACGAACAAATCGTAAATCAAATCTTATCTATTCGTAACGCGGAAGACGACGATATTATAAGAACGTTTAAGTCCGACGAACATACTTACGTAAACACCGTATACGAATGGGAGTATTATACTCAAACGTTGTTGGCGCAGGTTGGTATAATCAACAAAGTCGAAGGAGATACGCTTTGCAAACTTTACCACCCTTCGAAACCTACTAGCAAAAGTTTGCCTACGGGAAGGCGAGCCACAAAAGGATATATTACGCTCAAAGACGATTGCATTACTTTTATCCAAGAAATGCTTGCCGAATACTCCTGCTATGCGTCTCCTGTTTTATTAAACGATCCCGAGAGATTGACAATAGATTGCGTAAAAGAAGTTTATAATTTTTATCCGCAAATATTGCTACGCAAAATCGGAGAATCCGACGATTTAAGTAAACTGCTTGAATTGCCTAAACTTATCGAGCAATACTCTAATAATCCGGAGAACGAAACGGCGTATTTGTTTGAGGACGTATTAACCGAAGGATTTAATATGTTCTACAATGTTGAAGCGATAAAACGCGGCGGCGCGGCGCATACGGACATAGAGTGTTTGTACATAACGAAGAAAAAGAAATTTGCCGTCGAGTCCAAATCGACCGCAAACAAACTGCTTGGCATAAACGCCGGAAGATTGCGCGAGCAACGGGAAGAAATCGGCGGCGAATATACGATCGTTATTACTTCTCGCTATGTGCCGGCGACAAAACGTGATATAAAAGGAACGCCTATCGTTATCATTTTGGCGAACACATTCGCAGAATATTTGTATAACAATATCTTCCACGAAGTAAGAGATATCGACTATGCCGATTTCGACAATATAATCGTAAATAATCTGGGCACGGATATAAGCGGACTTATATCGAATATGACGCTTGAAAAGTTCGCCGCCAATAGTTAATCGTTATGTCGGATATATTTGAACCTAAAAAACGATCCGATATTATGAGCAAGGTTCGGTCAAAAGGTAATAAATCGACCGAATTAAGGCTTATCAAATATTTTAAGGAGAACAATATACACGGATGGCGTCGTGGTTATAAGGTTAAAGGACATCCCGATTTTGTTTTTCTTGATTATAAGATTGCTATTTTTGTTGACGGATGCTTTTGGCACGGTCACGACTGTCGCAATACTCGTCCGTCCGAAAACGCAGAGTTTTGGCAAAAGAAACGAGAACGTAATATGCTTCATGATCGGGAGATAACCGCATTGTTTGAAGCGAGAGGTTGGACAGTAATTCGCATTTGGGAATGCGAATTGAAAAAGAAAAATTACGAGTATCAATTAACGAGAATAAAAGAAACTATGGAAGCAGAATTATAAACCTTAATCGGAGATGGAATTATGCCTTTTGAAGTTGTAGATTTGTTTTGTGGAGTCGGCGGACTTACTTGCGGTATGAAGCAAGCGGGTTTTAATGTCGTCGCGGGTTTTGATAATGATAAAACCTGCGAGTATGCCTATTCTTTTAACAATCAAACTAATTTTATATGTAGGAATATTCGCGAAGTCGAAGCGCGGGACATTGATAATTGTTATAGTGAGGGCGCGGATAAAATATTGGTCGGTTGCGCTCCTTGCCAACCTTTTTCAACAATGAGTTATAAACGCTTCAAGTCGTCTTCGCGTGAATTGGACGGGAAATACGATTTATTAAAAGAATTTGGGCGTTTAATAAAAGGCGTTTCACCTTCTATTGTCTCTATGGAAAACGTCCCTGAAATTCGTAATTCTGGCGTTTTTGAAGATTTTATAAAAACGTTACAAGACGAAGGATATTATACGGACGGAGGACAAGTCGTTTATTGCCCCGATTATGGGATCCCTCAAAATAGGCATAGATTTATTTTATTAGCGTCGAAATATGGCGAAATTCATTTGCTTCCTCCGACTCATAAAAGGAAAGACGTAACGGTTCGTCCGTTTATTGAAAAATTGCCCCCTATTTCCGCCGGTGAAACGTGTCAATCAGATCGTCTCCATAGAACGGCAAGTCTTTCCCCTATCAATTTGCGTAGAATTCAAGCGTCTGTGCCGGGCGGGACTTGGAAAGATTGGCCGGAAGAATTAAGATGTAAGTGTCATAAAAAGGATACGGGACAAACATATACGTCGGTCTATGGGCGTATGTCGTGGGATAAAATTGGTCCAACGATGACGACGCAGTTTTTCTGTTATGGGACAGGTCGTTATGGGCATCCTGAACAAGACAGAGCGTTATCATTACGGGAAGGCGCATTGTTACAAACTTTTCCACAAGATTATGAGTTTTTCCCGCCTGAAGAACAGGAATATAGTATGCGCGACGTGGCAAGGCACATCGGTAATGCCGTACCCGTTAGATTAGGTGAAATTATTGGGAAAAGTATCCAAATACATTTGGAAGGAATAAAAACAAAGGAGAAGTGTTAAATGGATAGTTTTAATTTTAATATCTCGTTAAGTGTTTTAAATCATCTTGGCAGAAATTTATATAGAAGTTTCATTACCGTTATTGGCGAAGCAATATCAAATTCTTGGGATGCTGATGCCAATAACGTATATATCACGATAGACAGAACAAATAATAATATGAGCATCGTAGATGATGGACTCGGAATGGATGCGGACGATTTCCAAAACAAATTTTTAAAGATAGGTTATTCAAAAAGAAAAGATGGAAAAATTGCATCAGAGAAAAATCGACCTTATATCGGACGAAAAGGAATTGGTAAATTAGCACTTCTAAGTTGCGCAAAAGAAATAGAGATAGCGACGATAAAAAAAGGTGATACAATTATTGGTGGAACAATAAATAATGCTTCATTAGATCAAGCAATAAAAGATGATCTGAATTCTCATGATTATAAATTAGGTAGAATTTCTGATGATGCCAAAGCCCTTTTGGATGGAGTTGAACAAGGAACCGCTATACTTTTCAAAGATATTTCTGAAGGAATAAATAATACGATTGAGTACATAAGGAAATTAGTTGCTTTAAATTTCAGGTTTTCTTTGTTAGACGATAGTTTTAAAATATTTATTAACGGAGAGCCTATCAATGAGAAGGAACTTGATTCTTTAGCCGAGGATAGCCAATTCCTTTGGGTTATCAACGACTATACAGATCCGTATTTGGAATCAGATAAATTCAAAACCAACTTATTGGAAAAAGTTCAATTAACAAGTCCATTGCCTATAAAAGGTTTTATTTCAACGGTTGAGAAACCTTCTCAATTAAAGATAAGAAACACTGACGATAAAATAACATTGGATTTATTCGTTAATGGCAGGTTGCGTGAAAAAGACTTGCTAAAATATAAGCCTACCGCTCGTGTTGTAGAGAGTTATTCATATGGTCAGATTTTTTATGATGCTTTGGATACTGGAAATGGAAAAGATTTATTCACTAGTAGTAGAGAAGGAATCGTGACTAACGACAATACATTTGAAAAGTTTTTGACAGAGTTGGGGCGTTTGTATTCAACCGTCTTATCAGATTGGGACGTTTTTCGTCTAAAGCACAAACAAGATGGCGATCCAGACAATACCAGTATCTCGCCCAAACAAAGGAAAGCGCAAGAATTATATTTTCGAACATTAGAAGATATGGGTTTGAAGAAAAAAATTAAGAAGAACACTATTGTTAATCAATGGGCTGAAGTTCTTTCAGATGAAGTTAAATTCAACATTCCTTCATATACAGAATGCTTTATAGCTGAAAACCTGCTTAGGGCGTTCATTAAATATAAAAAGATAGATATTACTGAGTTTAATTCAAAGGTATCAAATTATAAGGAAAGAGAGACAAAAAATAAGAACAAGGCTAACATAAGTTATGATATTAGAGAAAACGACGATGCCTTATTCTACCTAGATATGGATGATTTAAGTATAAAATCAGATCCTGATACAGGCAACGGACCATCTATTGAAAAATCCGCAAAAGTATATCGCCCTATTAGAAACGCTATCGGTCACACATCTATTATTACCGAACAAGCCAAAAATGCTTTAAATGTTGAGTTTAATAATATTAAATCACGTCTTGACATAATTGTAGACTCCGTTAAAGAAGACAAATAAACATCAAGGAGCTATTTGTTTTTGGAAGAATTTAAATTCTAAAACAGACAATGGTATAAAGAAGGTTTTAACTATGGCACAAGACGGCGACCACAAAATAAAACTGCTTCTTTTATGGGATATCCTTTGTCGGTTTACGGACGAAGACCACCCCATGAACACGGACGAGATCATAGAAAAACTTGCCGAGAAAGGCATTGCGGATTCGAGAAAAGTTCTCGCGGCGGATATTGCTCTTTTGAATGAATACGGCTACGAAGTTATGTCGTTCAAGAAGAAATATCATTACTATTACGTTGCCGCTCGCCCATTTGATACGGCGGAAATCGTCTTGCTTTCGGACGTTATCAAGGCGTCGAAACTGTCTATTTCGCAGAAAAAACAACTTATAGACAGACTTTCCGGCACTTTGGGCCTGTATCAAGCGGAGATCATTTCAAATAATATCGTGTCTTTCGGCAGAAGTCGCGGCAATAGTTCTATCATTTACAGCGTGGATTCTATCGAACGAGCGATCAACGCCAATAAGCAAGTTTCTTTCCTATACTTCGATTACGACGAGAACCATAAAAAAGTCTATCGTAAGAACGGTGAACGGTATCTTGCCAATCCAATAATAATGGTATGGGATAGGGACAATTACTATCTGCTTTGCTTCAACAATGGGCACGATAATATCGTTACGTACCGTCTCGACAAGATGGAAGACGTCAAAGTCGAACTAACGGAACGGCAACCGCACGAAGAATACACGCTTTTCAATACGGAAGAATACAGAAAGCAGGTCGTTTCTATGTTCGGCGGCGAATTGCAACGGGTAACGCTCACCTTTACGCAGGATATATTGTCTGATATGTTCGACAAGTTCGGCAGCGACCTAAAAATCAACAAGAAAACGGACGACGTATATTCCGTAACGGTAAACGTGCAGGTATCGAAACCGCTTTTCGTCTGGATTATCGGCACACAGGGCAAAGTGAAAATCAAATCACCGAGTAAAGTCTTGGAAGAATTTAACGCTTTCGTGGCGAAAATCAAAGAGAATTATTAAACCTTTCAATCAGATACGCTCTCGCTTCGGTGGGAGCGTTATTTTTTTGCAAAAATTGTTTTCACTGCCCGAAATCGGGAAGTGAAAATTTGAAATAGACTGTCGATAGTGATATAATAGCGACAAAACAAAACGAAACGTTCCGTTTCCAATAGAGATTGGAGGCAAGATTATGAAAACATTGAATGAGAACACTTTGAACGAAGTCAGGAAGTTCAATATTTCGTATCAAAAAGAACACGGGCAAACGCCGAGTTATCGAGTGATTATGAACGAATTGGGGCTCGGCTCTTTGGCTACGGTTCGTCGTTACGTGTTGGAATTAGAGAAGCAAGGCCTTATTTCGAGGGATGAAGTAGGAAGTATCGTTCCGCTTCCGCAACTTGTGAAAAGCGGTTTTACGCTTACCCCCCTTATCGGAAGTATCGCTTGCGGCCTGCCAAACATGGCGGAAGAAGAATACGAAGAAACATACGCTTTACCGAAAGGTATCTTCGGTACGGGCGAATTGTTTATGCTCCACGCCACGGGTAATAGTATGATAGAAGCCGGCATAACTCCGGGAGATCTTCTCGTAATCAGACGTCAGGACACGGCGGAAGACGGAGAAATCGTCGTCGCTCTTATAGATAATGACGCTACCTTGAAGCGTTTATATCATCGGGACGGAAAAATCGTTCTTCATCCCGAAAACAGACGCATGAAAGATATTGTCGTGGACGCTTGCGACGTTCAGGGCGTATTAGTTTCGTGCATTAAACAATTTACTTGAAGGTAGCGAACATGGCGGACAGTTGGGATAGAGCCGTAGAGCGATTTTGCGGTAACTGCGGCAATCATATTTTCGGATACAAAACGGCGGACGGTCTTGTTAAGATACATTGCCCTCACTGCGGAATGGTATCCGTTATGAAAAAAGTGAGCAGAAGATTGATCCGAGTGGATGAACACGCTCCACCCGGTCAAAAGACAAAACAATAATAGGATAACGACGGTAAGGTCTGTCGGCTGAAAAAGCGCCGAGTAAAACGTAAATCCTTATCAGGTCATATTCGGTAAAGGTCGGAAGTTATACCGAGAAATCGAGAGGCTTCGGCGGATAGATTTTCAATTAGTGAAAGTCTGTCTGTCGGGGCCTTTTTGTTTTTCTCAAAAAAATTTTCAAATATTTTTTCAAAGTCGCAAAGAACTTGCGAGTTTGGTTTTTAGACTATGTGCAAGAAGTTCGGAAAAGGAGGTGAAAGCGGATATGACGGCAGCGGAAAGACGGCAAGCCATATTGGAAGCGTTATGCGTTCGTCGGCACGACACGAGAGAAAATCTCGCGTTTGAGTTCGGCGTCAGCAAGCGCACTATCGAATACGACGTGCTGGAACTCTCTCTTACATATCCGATTTACACCACCCAAGGGAACGGCGGAGGAATTCACGTTGTGGACGGGTTTTATTTGGACAAGCCCCGACTGAACGAGAAGGAAATCGCGCTCCTTTCGAAGATACTTCCCACCCTTACCGGCGAGGACAGCAAAACAATGTCGGAAATCTTAAAAAAATACGGAGGTAAAAAATGAAGCACGTACCCGATTTTGTGAAAGGCGCAACGAACGTTTACCGGACGCGCGACTACATTGTGAAACAGGTCATCGGTATCAAGATAGACTGCGAAGAAAACAACGTCGTCGTAAGTCACGATACGTTTTACCGCCGCACCCCGAAGCGTGACGCCGAATACGAAATTCTGTTTTGTCATCGGAAACGCCTTGACGGTAAGCGGTTGCCGACCACTATGTACGCGAGAACGTACATAGAATAATCTCCACTTTGGGTAAATCGAACGCAAAGAATAAGTAAACCGATCAATTCGCGCGGTACTTGCAAGTTTAGAGCGGCCGCTCACCGTAAGAATATCGCCCGAAACGAAATGTTTTAAGAAATAGCGTTCGTTACCAAATACAACTGAATATGCTGCGCTATCGGCACGACGGGCAAACAAAAAATCATTTTTTAGGAGGACACGAAAGTGGCAAAAGAAAAAGCAGCAACGTCCAACAAGGACAAGTACAACGAGCGCAGATGGTCTATTCCGTCTAAGCGCGCAAAAGGTTACGCCGAAGACCGCAAGGCAAAGGTGCATACCTACGGCAAGAAGGAAGGTAAAGAACTTACCGACTTCGAAGCGGGTATCCGTTCCGGGTACTTGCAGTGTCAGGGCGATCATGCCGGTTTGTACAAGTACAAAAAGGCTCTCGCCGAAGGCAAATCCAAAGAAGAAGCGCGTGCTATTTCGCGCAAAAAATCCAAGTAAAGGAGGACTGAAAGAGTATGAACAACAAGATCATCGTCGAAAGAGAAACTTTCGAAAGCAAAGGTAAGACCTACTACACCTACTTCATCAAAGGTCAGGTCAGAGGCAAAGACGTGAGAGTTGCGGTTATTCCCCCGGACAAGGGCGGTTATGCCGTGCTGGATATCGTCTTCGGTGACGCTATGGAAGCGGAACTCGTCGCAAAGCCCTTTGAAATCAAGGACGAAAAGACGGGTAACGTATTTGCCGGCAACACCTATGCCGTCCAGACTGTCGATGAAAACGGCGAAATCTACGAATGCGCCGTTAAGCCTTACAGAAGTTCGGACAAAACTCTTCTCAATATGCTTTTGAGATAACGAAAACGGAGGTAAATCAACATGACGAACAGAAAAGAAACTATCAAGTGGATCGCCCTTTTTGTGGCAATCGTACTGCTCTTTGCGGGCGTAGGCACTTCGCTCTATATGATTTTCGGGCACAAGACCGAAGAACCCGTCCAGCAAGAACAGAATCAGGTCGAGCAGAACGCCGACGAACAACCCGCCGAGAACAACGGCGACGAATCGCCCCTTGTCGTATCGAACGTGCAGGAAGAAGGCGTCCGCCTTATGTTTGCTTCGGCAACGGTTCAGCCCAAAGTTTTGCTTGCGGCGAACGGAGATCGCAGCGTGGTTGAATGTGTTTCCCAAACCGTAACGGCGACGATTACTCCTTCCACGGTCGTGGATAAGTACGTCACTTGGTCGGTCGCTTGGGACGCTTCCGCTCCGCTCAAAAATCAAGATATCAGCCAATACGTTACCGTTACGCAGGACAACGAAGGCGATTTGACCGCACAGATCAACTGCTTCAAGTCCTTTAAGGGAAGCAAGATCATCTTGACTTGTACTACCCGTCAGGGCAATAAGAAAGCGACTGCCGAAGTTCAGTTCCAAGGCGCACCCGCAAGTATGGAAATCAATTCTCCTTCGGGCGTCAGCAAAACCAATATCGGCGCGATGAACGTGGATATGCTCTATGTCGGAAGCAGTTATTCTCTTAACCTTGCGCTCGATAATATCTTCCACGACGTAGGAACGAATTTCAGCGACTTCACGGTCACGGTTTCCGGCGTTGGTTCGGTCACTTGCGGTAAGTTTGTTCGTTCTCCCCGTGGTCAAGGTTGGAACAATCACGATACAATCGTTGATTTCAGCACCATTGCAAGCAACTTCATTACCGCGTCCGTAACAAACTACACGCTCACTCTCAACGTTACGAAGTCCCTTTACGACTACTACGAGTCCGAGGAAACCCATTACGTTGAAGGCAACGGTCAAACTACTACCTATACCAACAAGTTGTATTCGCTCAATACCGACAACGACGGCAACAAACCTTACTTCGTTATCACGGTCAGACACAATACGCTCGGTTTCTCCGCGCAGTATAAGTGCTTCATCGGCGAAGCGGTCAGCAACGTTTCTATGAGCAAGTCCACTATCACGTTTTAAGTCCGTAAGAGCGGCGGGAGGTAAACAATGATGAACAACAAAGTAGGAAAAATAATCGCTTACGTTCTCTTACTGCTTGCCGTAGTAGCCGCGATTGGCGTTATCGCTCACTTCACAAACGGATTTACAAGTGATTTTCAAACTTTCTACGTCACCGTCAACGGTAAAGACGTAATGGGATCTTCGGGCGGCTTCCAAGTGTCGCCGTCCGAGCCCTTGAAAGTGGACGTGAAATACACCTTTGGGTTCGCAAACGATGAGCAGAAAGGCTATTCCGTAAAAATCGTACCGAACACTTCCCAAGGCGAAGACTTCGATTTCACCGTCGGCGACGAAACGCATTCGTTCTATTCGGAAAAAGATTTGTCCGCAGGTTTCACTATCAAACGGAGCGACGATTCTTTCACGATAGCACCCAAAGGCGGAACGCTTACGGACGTTTTGAAAACCGTTTACCCCGACAGGGAAATCAGTGATTGCGAGCAAAACGGATACCCGGATATGTTCACGGCGGTTATCACTTCGTATAACGGAGAGGCAAGCGTACAGGTAAACTTCGTGATTGATGGCACAACTACCGGAGTTATTCTTGACAAGGAGGTGATCATATTTTGAGTCAGGCGACAAAGACGAGAATTCTATCAATGATACTCGCTTTTGTCACGGTGATTTGTACCGTCTTTATGGCGGTACAAACGCCCCTGATAGCAAGAGCAGAAAGTATCGAATATTCGGAAGTGCTGGACGATTTGAAGAAAGACGCTTCGTTTCAGGAAAGCAACTATCCTGAACGACCTACGGACTACTCTCTGAATATCATCCAGATCGCCGAAAGCGTCAACAAGGAATTGTTCGTGTACGTCTATCAACCGAGTGCGGCGCGAAAAAACATTACTGCTTGCTCGATCAACATTTCAACGACCATAAACGACGCCATCAGTTTTATCAATTACAAACTCGATCTGCTGAATAGCAGCGGCGTGTTTTACAAATACAAGGTCAGAAATTTTGTCGTAAAGGACGAGCCGACAAGATATTACGCCATCACTTCCATATACCGCCCCTTCGACGAGAGTATCGACGCCGGGACGGGAAACGACAACACGATAACCGAAGTCAATTATGCGGTCAACAAGCAATACTGTTTCGGGACGATAAACGGCAATCCGTATGTGAATTGCGTGGATATCGAAACCATCGTCGTTACGGATAAGTTCGTCGGATTCGTGCGTTATATGGACGGTTTTAAACTATACGTCGGGGCTTGCGACAGCCACTTCGTAGCGTTCAACACGGACAAGCCGATGGATAAACTTCTGGAAGCCGACGTTTACTACACAACGCAGGCTTACTCATCCGCTTGGGTTATGTTTGCGGGAACGAGCGAAGAGTTTGGAGAGAAATCGGACAATTACGCCTATCTCAAATACACAGATAAGGTGGAACATAACGGCGGAGGACTTTTTGCCGGGACATATACTTGGGATAGGATCCAGACGGTCGAAGACTTCATCGCTAACGAAAACCGAGATAATATCTATCACGGGGCGATTATAGACGTCAAATATTCGACGAAACTAACGGACGCAGCCATGCAAGAATTGCAAGGTAAAAGATGGGTTCTTCGCTTTGCTGAAACAGACTACACATTGTGGTCGGGAGATGGTTCATACGGAACGTTCGCAACAATCGTCGGAGACGTAACGATACTTCGCTTGAAGTTCGAGACGGACGGCATTACATACAATCTCGGCGTTATAGACAACAAGCAAACGGGCGGCAGAGAGCCGTCGAACGAAACGGAAATCGAGGTTACGCTGAATAAGCGCGGCAAAACGCTTTTGTGGCTGCTATTGCTTATACTTCTCATCGTATTGCTCGCACCCGTGCTGCCTTACGTCTTACGCGCCATCGTATGGCTAATCTCGCTCCCGTTCAAAGCGATAGCGGCTATCGTAAAGGCTATTAAACGACGGCGACAGGAAAAGGAAGAACGCAAAATCTACGAGAGAGTCGTTTCGACTATCGACGATCCGTACTCGGATGACGATTACGAGCCGTAACGGATCACAAAAACGCGCCGGCGGAGAAATCTGTCGGCGTTATATTTTTACAAGGAGAATTGAAAATGAAAACAGTAAAAAGAATATTGGCGATTTTGTTTATAATCGTCATCGCCGTCGTTATCTCTTATGTGGTATATACGGCGAAACACATACCTACGGAGGCGGTCTATGAAGCGGCAGAAAATCTTATTCGTTAGTCTTACGATATTGCTCACAATCGGCTTTTTGCTCGCCGGGTACTTCGTCTTCGCAAACTCGTATTTGCGACTGAAAGAGGCGTTTATCGACCTATTCGGCAGCATAAAGTATTATTTCCGCACTTTGTTCGATTTGCCGACTGACGGAATACCATCCGTTGCGGGCTATTCGGAAGTGGTCGTTTGGGATACGATTTTGCCGTCCGACTTCGAGAGTTTCAAGGTCAATGTAGCGTTGTTTTTCAGAACGCTTTTTAGCAAGGAAAACTTCTTCGGCTGGTTATCTAACGTCGGAGAGAAAACGGGTTCGGCTGCGAAGATCCTGACGCTTGTTTTACCGTGTATTCTCGCCGTCGTTTTGATAATCAAACGGCTGTATGCGAGCGGAAACAACGATCATAACAAAGACACCGTTCCGCTCCGTATCTTCAAGAAAGTATCGGAGAAAACCTATCAGCCGATCAAGCGTTTCGTGCTTGGGTATATTGAGTTTTTGCGGACTTATTCGTGGATATGGATTTCGTGGATAACGCTTTGGGCGTTCCATCTGAACATAGCGAGTATCGTAATCGAGTTTTTCGCTTACTATTTCTTCTTCGCTATATCGTTCAGCGTAAACACGTTATACGTTCAGGCGGTAAAACTCGTTCTGGACTTGCAGACGTTCTTTCGCTTCTTCCCGTGGTGGACGCTTATCATTATCGCATACGTCCTGTTCGAGCGTTTCAGAAAGAAGGTCGCCATTGCAAAACTACGGCACTTTGAGGCGCGGAACTGCGGCTTTATCAACGAACTGCCTATTGTTTCGATAACGTGCGGAAGTATGGGTAAACGCAAAACCACAATGATAACCGATATGACGCTATCCCAAGAAGTAATGTTCCGTCAAAAAGCCTTTGAAATCTTACAAAAAGCGGATATGAAGTTTCCGTATTTCCCGTGGATATGCTTTGAAACGGAACTTGTCAAGAGTATGGAATACGGCGCGGTATATAACCTTGCGACGGTGAAAGCGTGGGTAAACCTGAAACGTTCCCGATATGAAAAGCACGGCGATTCAGACCTGCAACTATACGGCTACGATACCGAGCGTTACGGTCTATATTACGACGACAGTTTGAAGAAAAGACATCTCTTCGACGTGCTGGAAACATACGCGCAAGCCTACTTGATATACGCCGTCGAAACAAGTCTTATCGTGTCGAATTACTCGGTGCGGACGGATAATAAGATCCTTACCGAGGGCAATTTCCCTATGTGGGCTATGGATTTCTTTTCGGACAAACGCCGTAAAAGCAGGCACGCCCATATTCTCGACTTCGACGTCTTACGGCTCGGCAAAAAGATTATGGAAAACAATCCTTACGCCGGCAGTTTCGAGTTCGGAGTCGTAGCGATAACCGAGATCGGAAAGGAACGCGGAAACAATCTCGAACTGAAAGAGGTCAAGAAAAAGAACGAGGAAACAAATCAGAAAAACGACCTGTTCAATTCGTGGCTGAAAATGTGCCGTCATTCTGCGACCGTGGATAACTTTCCGTTTATCAAAGTGTTTACGGACGAGCAACGCCCTGAAAGTTGGGGTGCGGACGCAAGGGATTTGTGCGACATTGTAAATATCGCTTCGGCGGGTGATATGAAACTCGCTATGCCGTTCTATACGATAGAAGAAATGATATCGGAAATGGCGTTTAATCGCTTTATATCCCTATATTACGATTTCAGATACCGTCGCGGCGACAATACTTTGCTCGTGCATATCTTAAAGACGATAACGTCGTTTTTATGGAAGCGTAACGCCCGGATCTACAACAAATACGGCTATTCGATTTTGAAGGTCGAGAAAGAGCGCGGCACGATGGACGGAAAGCCCGAAAACAAGAAATACTACCTTATGAACCGAAAGATTTACAGCAAACGTTTTACGACGGACTGTTTTTCGGATTACTTCAACGACATAGCGAAGAAAAGTAAAGTCGGACTGATGGACTATATCGAATATGCGACGGAGAAAGCAAGCGTCGAGGAACTGAAAATGCAGAACAGTTATTTCATCAATTCGCTTTATAAATGCAACGAGGATGACTCTGCAAGTTAAGGAAAGTCCCGTGCCACTTTATCAAGCAAAGGAGGAATTATGCCCTATGGCGAAACAAAAGTATATTTTGACGGCAGCCATTACATAGCGATACCGCATACCGAGAATCCGCACAAACGAACTCGGTATAAAGAACCGGAAGAAGAAATCACGGTTACGGATAGCAAAGTGAAAGAAACGGCTACCGAAAGCAAACAAACGGAAGAGGTCGGCGCGCCCGAAAACGACGTGCCTTCTTCCGATGAAAACACTTCTGAAACGGTCGAAAAGCAAGCCGACGTCAAGCCCCAAAAGGAAGTCAAAATAACGAAAAAGCAGTTGTTCGACAAACTCTATACGGACAGTCTGAACCTGCCGAAATACGAACGGAAACAGGCTATCATAAAGGGTATGCGGCCGTACTTCAAGGACGACGAAACGACGGTCAATTACGTTACGTTGAATCTGGAACGGAAATATAGAAATCTTGTCGCAAGACGTATTCGCCTTATGCGAAAAGTCAATCTTCAAGACTTCAATTATTTCGTAACGTTGACGTATAATGACGCCATACATACCGAAGCGACGTTCAAGAAAAAACTACGCAACTCTTTAAGTCATCTGTGCGCCCGAAGAGGTTGGAAGTATATCGGCGTATGGGAACGAAGCCCAAAGAAGAAACGACTTCATTTTCACGGTATATTTCATATCCCCGAAGGTTCGCTTCCTGGGCTTATGACCGACGTGAACAGTTTTAGTTTTTCCGAACGGAAACGGCAGATAACCAAACAAAACGACTACTTTAACACCCTTTTCGGGCGAAACGACTTCCGACCGATCGAGAATAAAGATAACGTCGGAGAAGCGGTCGCATATATCTTGAAGTATATCGAAAAGAGCGGCGAGAAAATCGTTTATTCGCGTGGACTTCCGCAGTATTTCATATCCGACATTATGGACGACGATATCGTTTGTCCGTTCGGGCAGGAAGATAAGAAACTTCTACTGTTCGATGACTTTACCTGTTGGGACGAAGGCTGCTACGTCGGAACGGTAAGCAAAGAAACAATCAAGCAAATGCGCAAAAGCAACTGAAAGAAAATCCGAGTGTAAAATACGGTATCAAAACGGAAAATCCGCGTGAACGGGAATAGCGGTGATTCGCCAAGCGGTTCAGCGGCGAACACCGCTCCGTCATCGCTTTCGTTTTCCGTATTTCAGTCGGTTCATTTAGTTGCAGGCGTGTGCTTGTCTTCGGCGGAGCGAAGCGACGCCGACTTGTATCAAGACAAGCACACGCCTAATTGCCAAAGTCGCAAAAACCCTTCGAGTTTGAAAGAGTAATATAATGTACCCTATAAGGTGGACACAACAAGAGAAAGGGATTGCTTGAAATGTTGATTACCGCTAGGGGAAATAATAGATATTGGCTAGGTCTGAAATTACAGAAAGAATCCTTAATTGTAGACACCTTGAAAAAGGAAGATACCCATAAAGATGGACATTGGAGTTAAGTGATGTCCTACCAGAGTGTGGACATGGTGAAAAAGGCATCAGCCCTGTAAAGTGAACAATTGAGAAAGGGACGATATCCCATAACATAGACACTGGTTCAGGGCTATGAATGAACAAAAATGGACATTAAGTATCTTTAAGAGCAAGGATATCTGATACAATAAGTGAAGGATTGGAGAAGATGCAATGAAGGAATATACGGCAAAAGAAATGAAAGTATTAAAAGCAAATCCGTATACTTTTAAAGTAACAAAGAACAAGTTATATTTTACGATTGAGTTTAAACAAGCTTTTTGGACAGCATATCAAGCGGGAATGGCACCGAGAAAGATATTGGAAGATTTGGGATATGATCTTAAAATATTTGGTCAAAAGCAGATTGACAGTATTGTTCAAAGTATAAAAAAACAGGCTCAAAGTGGAACCGGATTCATACAAGGAGAAAACAGAACACGAAGAAAAAAAGACGAAATATCAATACCGGAGGGTGCTTCGGCAGAGTCGCAGGAAGCATTAACCAATATCCTGAATGAAGTGAGGTATTTACGACAGGAAGTTGACTTTTTAAAAAAAATTGTAAAAACGGAAAATACAGCAACGAGGAAATATTGATGAGCTCAGGTTGGAAATTTGAAGTCATACAGAAAACCTTGCAGGAGGCTGATAATCAGTTAAATGTCAGCATGCTTTGCGACATAGCAGGTGTTTCCCGTTCGGGGTATTACAGATGGATCCATGCAGCCGGAGCCAGAGAAGAAAGGGAACAGAAGGACAGAGAGGATTTTGAATTAGGATTAAAAGCATATAATCAGCGAGGATACCAGAAAGGAGCTCGCAGTATCTATATGTGTATGATTCACTGGAATCCGCCAGTGATAATGAATCTGAAGAAAATCAGACGGTTAATGGATAAATATGGTCTAATGTGTCCAATACGAAAAGCAAATCCATATAGACGAATGGCAAAAGCCATTCAGACAAATCATGTGGCAGAGAATCTTCTTGAAAGAAAATTTACCGAATATGGTCCAAGAAAAGTGTTATTGACGGATATCACGTATATCCCGTATCATGGGACATTTGCTTATTTATCCACAATTCTGGATGCCTATACAAAGCAGATATTATCCTATGTTTTGAGTGATTCATTAGAAGAGGATTTTGTATTGGAGACTGTGAATAAGCTGATAAAAAATCATGGGATTGAACTAACAAAGGAAACGCTGATTCATTCCGATCAGGGATGTCATTATACCAGCACCAGATTTATTCAATTAGTGAGTGACAAAGAGCTAAGACAGTCGATGTCGAGGAAAGGAAACTGTTGGGATAATGCACCACAGGAAAGCTTTTTTGGACATATGAAGGATGAGATAGATGTTAGTGAATGTAGCAAATATCGTGAGGTAAAAGCAATCGTGGATGACTGGATGGATTATTATAATAATAGCAGATATCAATGGCAGTTGGCAAAGTTGTCACCTAACGAGTATTATGAGTATATCACAACAGGGATTTATCCATTAGAGGGGATTGTAAGTTGTAAAGTAGACAAACAGACGTTCCCTAGAATAAATAAATAAAAATGTCCTTGACAAGGGGTACAGTTTAGTGTTATAATTATCATATTTCCAAAAAGGAGTTAAAAAATATGCGGCAGGGTATTCTTAAATAAAACTATAACCAAATAGTGGGAACAAAAAACTTTGGGATGTCCTTTGGAACAAGGGCTTGGTTTTTTGTACCTATTTAAGAATACTTTTGCCTTATATATTGACATAGTAAGACAAGTGACAAGCGTCTGTTGGCGTATGTCTTTTATGTGTATGTCCAAAGATTAAATCCCCAGCGGTAAGAGTATTTTGCTGCTGGGGATTTTTATGCCTTTTTTGGCTGTGAATGGAGGATGACACATGAAAATAATCAATATTGGCATTCTTGCACACGTTGATGCAGGAAAAACAACACTGACAGAAAGCTTGCTGTATACAAGCGGGGCAATCATGGAACCGGGCAATGTAGATAAAGGCACAACAAGAACGGATTCTATGGCTTTGGAACGTCAAAGGGGAATTACCATTCAGGCTGCCGTTACATCTTTTCACTGGAAAGAGTACAAAGTGAATCTTGTAGACACACCGGGACACATGGACTTTATGACAGAAGTGTACCGCTCTTTATCGGTTCTGGACGGAGCGATTTTAGTAATATCTGCAAAAGATGGAGTACAGGCACAGACCAGAGTGCTGTTCCATGCGCTGAGGAAGATGAAGATACCAACCATTATTTTTATCAATAAAATCGATCAGGAAGGCTTTGTTCCTGCACAGACTTATCAAAATATCAGAGAAAAATTGACAGAAGATATGATGGTTATGCAGGAAGTTCATTTATTTTCAGAATTAACACTTTCCGACGTTGCGGATTTTGAAAAGTGGGATGCTGTGATTGCCGGGAATGATAATCTTTTAGAAAAATATCTTTCAGGAGCGCCTTTGACATTGCGGGAACTTCAGGAAGAAATAAAGCGAAGGGTACAGCAGGGAACTTTTTTTCCGGTATATCATGGAAGCGCAAAAGAGAATATCGGAACAAAAAAATTGCTTGATGTAATCACAGATATTTTTTCATCGAAAACAGATAACTGTCAATCGGAACTGTGCGGGTATGTATTTAAAATTGAATATACCGAGCAGAAAAAACGACGTTGCTATTTAAGGCTGTATAGCGGTACGCTTTGTTTACGGGAAACGATTCTTCTGTCAAAAAAGGAAAAAATTAAAATTACAGAGATGTCAATTCCATTTGATGGAGAAATCGTCCCAACAGACACCGCTGATTCCGGGGAGATTGTTATTTTATCTGACAATACATTAAAACTAAATGATGTTCTGGGAGATGAAAAACTATTGCCACGCAAGGCATGGACGGATAATCCCCTGCCGCTTCTTAGGACAACGATAGAGCCAGCCAAAGCAGAGCAAAGGGAAGTGTTGCTGGATGCCCTTACAGAGATTGCCGATACTGATCCGCTTCTGCGCTTTGTGATTGATCCTGTCACTCATGAAATCATTCTTTCCTTTTTGGGGAAAGTACAATTGGAAGTTGTTTGTTCTTTATTAAATGAAAAATATAGTGTCGAGGTAGCAATAAAAGAGCCTACCGTTATTTATCTGGAGAGACCACGAAAAGAGGCTCATTATACAATTCATATTGAAGTACCGCCAAATCCCTTTTGGGCGTCGATTGGTTTGGCTGTCACTCCTCTTCCTGTTGGAAGCGGAACAGAATATGAAAGTAAAGTGTCTCTCGGTTATTTAAACCAAAGCTTTCAAAACGCAGTTATGGAAGGGATTCGGTATGGATTAGAGCAGGGAGTGTATGGATGGGAGGTAACAGATTGCAGAATTTGTTTTGAATATGGTGTTTACTACAGCCCGGTCAGTACTCCGGCAGATTTCCGCTTTCTTGCGCCCATTGTGCTGGAACTGGCATTAAAAAAAGCAGGAACACAGGTTTTAGAACCCTATCTTTCTTTTACCCTGTTTGCACCGCAGGAATATCTTTCACGGGCTTATCATGATGCTGTGAAATACGATGCGGTAATTGAAACAACTTCAATAAAAAATAATGAAGCGATCTTAACTGGAGAAATACCAGCAAGACGGATTGGGGAATACAAAAGTGATTTGAATTTCTATACAAATGGAAGAAGCGTTTGCTTGACAGAATTGAAAGGGTATCAGGAAACTTCAGGGGAACCTGTAGTACAACCTCGCCGCCCAAATAGTCGGTTAGATAAGGTTCGCCATATGTTTCAGAAGATAATGTAACGTCTTGCGCAATGCAAGTGTTCATTGCTGGCTATTGCGAAATATCATTGATAAAATCAGTATCAGAGAGGAGGAACTATTTTGAACCAGGAACAGACGGATATTACAACAGGAAAGCAAATACGTCATCTGCGGACACAATCGGGAATGACACAGGAGGAATTAGCCGGGGAACTAAATGTTACCCGGCAGGCGCTATCGAATTGGGAAAGGGATGTCATTATACCAGCACCAGATTTATTCAATTAGTGAGTGACAAAGAGCTAAGACAGTCGATGTCGAGGAAAGGAAACTGTTGGGATAATGCACCACAGGAAAGCTTTTTTGGACATATGAAGGATGAGATAGATGTTAGTGAATGTAGCAAATATCGTGAGGTAAAAGCAATCGTGGATGACTGGATGGATTATTATAATAATAGCAGATATCAATGGCAGTTGGCAAAGTTGTCACCTAACGAGTATTATGAGTATATCACAACAGGGATTTATCCATTAGAGGGGATTGTAAGTTGTAAAGTAGACAAACAGACGTTCCCTAGAACAAATAAATAAAAATGTCCTTGACAAGGGGTACAGTTTATAATAAGGGCGTTATTCGGCATAAAAAAAGGGAGCGTTGCCACTCCCTTTGCAATTTAGAAATGTTCAGTTGTTTGGCGTGTAATATTTACCGTCAACTTCGATTCTATTATTGTTTTGAATAGGCGCTCCTTTGGCGCAAGCACGAAGAATAATTTTATCTTTCTCAATCTCATCGGTTTTTTCGAAGTTGCCGTCTAAAAACTGCTCGTCGTTTCCCACTGCAATTATCTTAAAGCCTTTCTCTACCAGATAAGCAGAGAACTGCCAAAGCTTATCGAACATTCCGTAGGAATCTATGATTGCAGAAAAGTCTTCCACCGGGTGATATACCGTAATCCTAAAGTAATTAGCCATAATGTTTTCTCCTTTGCGTTAAGCCGCCGCTATTTGTTTGATTTGTCTGTTGGCATAAGGTAGCCACTTTTTGTGAACGAAATTGAGTATTTCTTCCGTCGGTTTGCTATCGTGGTCGCCATAGCATTGCAACACTTTCTTTTGAGTCGGAGAGTATTCCACCGTCACAAGCGGAGTGTCAGGTTGTTCTTTTGTTCGTATAAAGAAGATAAGCGTTTCTTCTCGTGCAAACTTTTGGTCGTAACCCATTCGTCCTACGCAGTGGTGCAATATTTCTCCTTCGTGTATAAGATCGGACGGTTTTTGTGCAATAATTGCCACATAGACGGACTTTTTGTTGTATTCAAGTCCTAAATACTTGCTTGCAACGGCGGCAAATTGTTCGTATAATGCCTTTCGTTTCTCGGCGTCTATCTTTGCTTTCAAAGAATTGTATTCATCAGCCCGAATATCGTGCCAACGTTTGAAATCGTGTGGATAGCGGTTCTTTTCTTCCGTCATATCCAAACCCAACTCGTTGCAAGCCTTCCAATAATCTAAGTAGCTATACGCATTTGTGTTTTGTTTAGCTAAATAATGAAAAAACTTTTCAAGTTCTTTTTTGAATGCTATTCTTAGTGGCTGAAGGGCTGTATCTTTGCTCATTTTAAGTTTTGCGGAATAGTACGTTTGCAGTTCAAGTACGTTGCGGTTTTTCGTATATGCTTGCAACACGACAGGGATATACAGTGAAGATTTGTTCAAAGTGCTTCTGTTTTGTGCAAGCCATTTGCAAAAGCGTTTGTCTTGTCCGCATTTCTTTAGTATTTGTTTAGACATAGCAAGGTTGTGCAACCCAAGTTTTGTAAGATATTCTATTTGCGGATATTGTTCAAAAAGCCGTAGGTATTTGAATACGTCAATACCCGTGTATCTATCTATTGCACTGTATTTGTATTCAGGGAACTTTTCCAGAATATACTCACGATTGACGATAGGAGCGTATGGATCGAACATATCGTCCGTAGTCCAGCCCCATTCTCCGTATTCATACCAACAAGGGTAATTCGTTAAGCCTTCCGCATGCCAGCCAACAGTATATCCTGCTATGTAGGTGAAGTTCATATCTTTCACGAAGCATTTGTCCGAGTGAACTCCGTGAACGGCAACTTGTTTGCAATACCACTTTTTTCTTTTCTCTTTAACTGCAACAGTGACTTTAACAAGTTCACCGTCATTCTTCGTCAGATACGAGTAAAACCTAGTGTGACCGGGAACGGTAATATTGTTTTGTTTGTCCGCACGCTTAATGCGAGCAACTATATATTTGGGAATAGGTTTAATCTTTTCTATTTTCATTTATCTCACCTCCAACGTATTGCCAAACAAGGCTTTTAGTTTGCTTATTAAAGGAGAATCACTTGTTTGAGTCGGTTCTTCGATAGGCTCTTCTATGTCGCCGTCAAATTCACGCATTTCTTCTTCGGTTAGTTCGTCATAGTCTTCTTCGTCCTGAAGTTTATTAAGCACGGTTTCGAGCTTTCCCATAAACTGCTTTTCTTCATCGTTTTCAATTATGTATAGGTCGTGTTTCTTAACAATCTTTGCGAAGTACATTTCGGCAGCGTGGTAAGGGAAACCTATCATCGGAATACGGTTTTCAAGACCTACGTCTCGGCTTGTAATGGTAAGTTCAAGCTCGTTTCCAACCATTACGGCATTTTCGCCAAACACTTCGTAGAAATCTCCAAGCCTATATGCAACTATTGCGGAAGGGTGTTCCGCCTGATACTCCAAATACTTCATATACATAGGGTTGCCTTTCGGTTTTTCGACAACAGTTTCAGCAACGGGTTCAACAACGGTTGTTTCTTCAACAATAGGTTCAGGAACGTCCGTTTCTTCAAACTGATCGAAAAGCGAGAATTGGAAATTACTCTTTGGCGATTCTTTTTTCGGTTCGGGTTTGGGAATAGGTTTGCTCGCCGTTTTCTTTGGCGCAGGTTTGTATTCTTCGCCGTCTATCGTGTAAAGCGTTCCTTCGATGGAATCTTCTTCAAAGTAGTGAATAGCCCAACCAAACACGACGTTATCTTCAACGCAAGCACAGTTTGCACCTTTTTCGGCAAGTTTTCTTGCTTCTTCACAAGCGTATTTCATAAACCCAGAAAGCGTTTTCAAGTTTGTTAGCGGTTTACCGTCTTTTACAAACGGTGTGCCGTTGTTTATTTTCTCTGCAAGAGTTTCACTCGCATTTTCTTGTAAGTACGCAAGTATTATTTCTTCTTGCTTGTTGTTTGCCTTTAATCTTAGTTCCATAGTTTTGCTCCTTAAAAGGGTAAGTCTTCAAGCAGTTCGGCTGCCATTAGTTCCAGATTTTCAAGCGTGGTATAGTTATTAAAACCGCCTCGATAGTCTGTTTCGTTCTTTGCCGTGCGAATAAGTATGTGATTGTACCATTCGTTAGAAAAATATCTGACGTCGGATATGGATACGTAAACGCACTTGTTTTCCGCACTTTTAATAAACGCCGAAAAGCAGTAGTGATTTCTTCCCACGTTCACAAGTTGCCAATGATTTTGCTTGCAGATAGAACGAAGGTAGTTTATATATTTTGTTTGAAAAGATTTGTAATCTTCGCCGGTATAACAACCGGATGAAAATTCGTAATTGACGTATTTTTTCAAGTCTTGAATTGTAGCCATAGTGTTTTTCTCCTTAGAATAATTTAGATATTTTGATGCGTTTGTACTGCAAGCCGTTGTCTTTTCTGAACTTGCTAATGGCTTGTTTTAGGGTGTAGAAAACGTAAGATTGCGTAACGTGTGTTTCTTCGTCGTAATAGTCGAACACAAGCGTTCCGAAATTGTTGTAGTGATAGAAAATGTATCTCATTGTTCAACTCTCCTGTAAACGTCGTCCGCGTAGTATTCACACACGAACCAATTAAAAAGAGCGTGACATTTCACGCCCTTGTAATCTACTATGTAATCGTTGTCGCCGACTTTTTCAAGTACGGTAATTTCTTGTATTTCGCCGTTAAGCGAGTGGATATGAGCCTGTGTTTTGTAAGGTTTCATTTCAATACCTCCTTGATCTCGATTGAGATAAATGTATGGATTCCGTAATTCCAAGTGTCTGTAATCAGCCAATAACACTCAGTTTCGTCGGCGTCATTTCTTTGATCGAGAAAATCGAATTCAATCTTATCGTCTTGTGGAACGCCTTCTTTCCATTCAAGTTCGCCAACCCACGAATTATTTGGGTTCATTTCATCGGCAATAAGCTCCTTGAATTTTTCATAAGCTTTTTTGTATGTGCTGCAAACGATTATATCAACGTCGTTGCTATCTTCGGTAGACCAATCAAGTTTTACAAGATATACTTTCATATTTCACCTCACGCAACTCTTTTTATTCCACCACCGAAAGAGCGGATTCCAATAGTTCCAAACTCGCTGCACCAATCATCTGTTTTGTTCCAAACATAAGCGGAAACATAGTACATATTGCCTTGCGGATAAAGCATTTCTTCCCAATCTTCTTCGTAGTCGGATATGTAAAGGAAGTCGTAGCACTCGCCAAACTCAAGAAATTCGTGAGTGACTGCGTACACAAGGCAGTTATGTTCTTTTTCAAACTCTTGTATTTTTGCCATCAGTTCAGGCTCTTGTTCAGCCCAGAAACCGCCGAAGTTCTCAAAGAAACATATCTGATTGTTTTCCCTAAACCCCTTTATATACGGCTTGTAAATGTCCAATTCGTTCATAATTTCGATTGCTTTTTGTTTCTTGTTTTCGGTTGTAATATTCATAATAAATCTCCTTTTGTTTATCTAATTTCAATAATGCCTTCACTATATTCCTGAAAGCCGTCGTAACTTAATTCTTCGCCATATCTTTTGTAGTCGATATAGTTATCTAAGTAATCGGGTATGTTATGGCAATCGTGTAAAAACTCATATCCCAAATCATACCAATCTCTGTTTTCCCAGAGGATAATGTCATCATCCCAACGTTCGCCGTGAGATTTAACTCGTTCTTCAAAGTCGTCAAAACAACGAACTTCAAGGAAGGCACAAAATACTTTGTATTTGTAATCGTTGGTAAGAACGCCCGATTCGTTAAGAGTATTGAAAAGCGTTTCGGGGTTGACGTAATCCCAATTCACGGAATTGTCGCTGATGCCTTCAACGTCTTGTATAAAGAGTTCTTCGTCTATGCCGTCAAGCTCAAAGCCTTCTTTTTTCAGTTCTTCAACGATTTCTTCCCAATCGGAATAGTCCGAAAGGTCAAGCCACTTTGAACCTAAAGCACGTTCGTTACATTCGTTGTAAGAACCCCATGAGCCGATAACTATTGAGATATTACCATTCATATTCAGTGCCTCCTTCGATAGCATTTTTTTCTTCAATTCTGTCTTGTGCTTCTTCAAGCAGCTCTTCCAAGTCGATAATAGGTTTATCCATTAGTTGAAATCCTCCTGAACGTCGTCAATATAGATTTTTTCGTAAGTGCTTCCGTATTCGATGTAGTGACCGTTTTCGTCTTCAAAAACTTCAAAGTCCAACACGCTTATTTTTCCTTGATTGGTAATAGCAAAGGTGATTTGTTTGGTGTCAGGGCAATAAGCAACTACGTCGAATCGAATAAGGCTTTCACCGGTGTTGAACTCAAAACCGTCTTCATCAATAAATGCAATTTCGTTTAAGTTAATCATTGTCGTTTCCTCCTTATACCGCTTCTTTGTACCAGACAGAGTATTCTACTTGGATATCTCGTCCGTCGTACTCGTAATACATTGTTACGTAGCCTTTGTACTCGTTTTCTTTTCCGATAATTGGATGGCAGTGCTTTGCTACGTCATCGAAAGCACGGGTGTAATGCTTGCCGTTTTTGGATACGCATTTGCAAAACAGCGTACCTTCGTCGTTAAGAAATCCGAGACCGGAAATCTTGTCGTCAGAGTTTCTGACTTTTCTGATTGAATAAAATACTTTTTTCATTTTGGGAAACCTCCATATATTTATTTTGCCTTTCGGCACAGACGGGGTAGCACCGGAAAAAGCAAATAGATAGAGGCAGTTAAAGTCGCAAAACCGGAAGTCAACGAAAAAGGAGAAATTGTTGCGTAAATGAAAAAAGAGCCGGACTTTTTGTTAAGTCCGACTCTCGGTAATCTATATGTTTTCAGTGACAATTTATCCCGTTTACTTCCGATTTTTACTGTGCTACAACGGCATAGACGAAAGGCAAAAATATGGAGTAATAGAAGATAGCAATAAAAAAAGCCGAGCGATAGTATTCGCCCGGCATACTCTTTATATGTATTCATTTCTGAACTTTAATACCGAAAAAGTCATTAAAAAAGAATAATACGAACTCCTTTTCGCTCTCGGTGTTCGTATTATTCCCTTTTGGCGGAGAGAAAGGGATTCGAACCCTTGCGCCAGTTTCCTGACGACCGCATTTCGAGTGCGGCTCGTTATGACCACTTCGATATCTCTCCAATCTGATTACGTCGGGGAAATGCCCAACGTGTGTAATATACAACATTTCGCCGGATTTGGCAACCATATTGCGGCAATTTTGCAAAAATCCTTTAATTCCGACAGTCGCAATAAATAAAGAAGGAATGCGCGGCAAATACTTTGTAAAGAAGCGACTATCCGAAAAGCATAATGGGACAAGGAAACGGGGATTTTTACAGGTCGGACGATGAAAAAAGTCCGACTTTTTTTGTCATAAGGAAGCGAAGGGCGCGGAGAGCGGCGACGGCGTAAACGTCCTTGCAGTAGGCTTCGTGGGTGAGAGTCAGGGTTTCGTAATTGCCAAAAAACGAGATTTCGTGTTTGCCGACTGCCGTGCCGCCGCGAATCGAATTTATCGAAACGTCCGGCGTGTTTTCGTCAACGCAAGACGACTTGATAACGTCCGCGAGCATTTTGGCTGTGCCGGACGGGGCGTCGAGTTTTTTCTTGTGGTGGGTTTCCGTGACGTTGACGTCGAAGCCGTCGAGTAGTGACGCCGCGAGCGCGACAAGGCGCGATAAAACGTACACGCCGTGGCTTAAATTCGCCGCCTTGAAGACGGCGATTTTTTTGGCGGCGGCAGCGATTTTTTCGTTTTGGATTTCGGTGTGTCCCGTCGTTGCGACAAGGAGTTTCGTATCGTTTTTTACACAAAAATCAAGCACGTAGTCAAGGGCGGCGGGCGTTGAAAAATCGACCACTGCGTCCGCGGGAACGACAACGTTTTTAATGTTTTTATACAGCGGAAAATCCGTTGAAATTCCCGTGCGGTTTACGTCGACGCCGGCAACGATATTTATGTCAGACGCTTCTTTTGCAACCTTTTGAAACGTTGTGCCGAGTCTGCCGCACGCGCCGTTTAATATGACATTTATCATACTTTAACTTAAAAAATCGTCAATTAAAACGTCTAATTTGTCGGAATTCGCTTTTGACATTTTTGTGAGCGGCAAGCGCAGAATATTCTTGCAAAGCCCGAATTTATTGAGCGCGTATTTTATGGGAATGGGGTTGACTTCCGAAAATAATCCATGTATCAGCGGGTTGAGTTTCAACTGCATTTTCGCCGCTTTGTCGTAGTTGCCGAGAAGGGCGGCTTTTGTCATTTCGGACACGAATTTCGGGAACAGATTCGCCGCGACGGAGATAACGCCCGATGCCCCCATGCACATTGCGGGGACAGTAAGGTTGTCGTCGCCCGAAAAGACGTCCGCGTCGCCCGACAGCATTATCGCGTCGGACATTTGCGAAAGATCCCCCGCCGCTTCTTTGATGGCGACGACGTTTTTAATTGTCGCAAGTTTTCGGAAGGTTTCGGGCAAAACGTTGACGCCGGTGCGCGCCGGCACGTTGTAAACGATGACGGGTTTATCGACGGAATTTGCGACTTCCGAGTAATGCGCGACGAGTCCGCTTTGCGTGCATTTGTTGTAAAACGGCGTAACGACGAGCAGGGCGTCCGCGCCGAGCGACGAAAAAAGCCTGCCAAGTCGCACAGCCGATTTCGTGTCGTTCGAGCCGCTGCCGACGATGACGGGAACACGCCCGTCCGCGGCTTTTACCGAAAACTTCACGACGTCGATTTTTTCGTCTTCCGACATGGTTGCGGCTTCGCCCGTGGTGCCGAGTATAACAAGAGCGCCCACGTCGTTTTCAATCTGAAAATCGATGAGGCGCCCGAGAGAATCGTAATCGACGCCCGAATCGGAAAACGGGGTAACAAGCGCGGTAGCGCAGCCTTTGAAAATTGACATTTTCGCCTTGACCTTCTTAAAAGATTATTACCGATTCGGGTTATTAAACTTTTGTGAAATCGTGAATTAAACGAGATTTTCCTTTATAAGCAATTCGGCAATCTGAACCGTGTTGGTTGCGGCGCCTTTTCTTATGTTATCGGCGACGCACCAGATATTGACGCCGCTGTCGACGCTGTCGTCGATGCGGATACGACCGACGTAAACGGGGTCGGTATTTTCGATATCGACGGGCATCGGGTACTTGCAATTTTCAATATCGTCGATAACGACGAGTCCCGGGGCGTTTTCAAGGCATTCGAACACGCCTTTAAGGTCGCAAGGTTTCTCAAACTCGATATTGATGCTTTCGGAATGGCCGTGGAAAACGGGGACGCGGACGGTGGTTGCGGTGATTCGCATATCGGGCGCGTGCAGAATTTTGCGCGTTTCGTTGACCATTTTCATTTCTTCTTTGGTGTAGTGGTTGTCGCAAAACACGTCGATTTGCGGCAGGCAGTTTGCGAAGATTTGGTGATTGAACTTTTTGGGCGGGACGCCGTTTATGCCGTCTTTAAGGTCGTTGTAGCCCTGAACGCCCGCGCCGGACACCGCCTGATAGGTGCTGTAAACCACTCTTTTAATAGTATATTTGTCGTGCAGGGGTTTTAATGCCACCATAGCCTGAATCGTGCTGCAATTCGGGTTGGCGATGATGCCTTTGTTCCATCTGACGTCTTCGGGGTTGACCTCGGGCACGACAAGGGGAACGTTCTCGTCCATACGCCAGCAGCTGCTGTTATCGACGACAGTTGCGCCGATACTTGCAAAAATCGGGGCGAATTCTTTCGAAACGCTTGCGCCCGCGGAAAACAACGCGATGTCGATTTTTTTATCGACGACGTTTTCTTTCGTGAGTTCGATAACGGTGTGCGGTTTTCCCATAAAATCAATCACCTTACCGGCGCTTTTCGCGCTTGCGTAAAGGTAATAGTTTTCGACGGGAAGGTTTCTTTCCGCTAAAACTTCCAGGAATTTATTGCCGACCATACCCGTTGCGCCGACAACCGCCACGTTATATTTTTTCATAGATACCTCCAAAATCGGAAAGGTTCGAATAACCTCTTTAATAGTTTAATATGGTAACACACGAAAGAGACTTTGTCAAATGCTGATATATACATAGTATTATTTTTCGTCGATTCGTGTCAAAAGCCGACAAAACTCCGCGATAAATTCTTGATATATTTCTTTTTATAGTGTAAAATGGAAAGACAACAAATGTCGGAGCAAAAAATGAACAAAACTAATAAAACGAACAATAAAAACAAAAAGGAAGAATTAAGCCCTTTGTATAAAAAACTTTCGCTCGGGCCCGAAATACGCGCGGAAGAACCGAAGGGGGTATATCCTAAGGGCCGCGTGAAACAGGTTTTTGCGGTGATGAGCGGCGAGATGAACTCGCTTATGAGAGTGAACGCGTGGTTTTTGCTGTTTGCGATTCCGCTCTTTTTCGTGCTTTATTGGTGCAGTAATTATTTCACGAGCCTTGCAACGTCGAAGTTCGATTTTATGGGCAACGTCGGCATGGCGTTCCCGGGCGGGGCGGACACCCTGCAACAGGCGCAGATTGCCGTATACGACGCGTGGCAGATCGTGTTTTATCTGCTTGTCCCCGCAATTACGATTACGTTTATCGGTATGGCGGGCGCGTTCAACTGTCTGAAAGCCTTTATGTGGGGCGAAAAGGTTGAAAAAATCACGAAAACCTTCTTCAAAGGCGTCAAAAAATATTGGTGGAAATACCTTATCGTCATGCTTGTCGATTCGCTTCTCGTGCTTGCGCTCGGCAGCGCGTTCGTATTTTTCCTGAAATTGAAGGTGATGGGTGCGCTCAACGCCGGACACTGGGTGATGATAATCGTCGTGTGTCTTGTGGAGTTTTTGCTGCTTTACGTCAACATGCAACTTCTGCCGATGATTGCGGAAGTCGATTTGCCTTTCTTGAAACAGGTCAAAAACTCAATCCTTTTCAGCGTGAAACTTGCGCCGATAGGTCTGCCGTTGTTCCTTATTTGCCTTGCGCCGATCGCGTTGTTCTTTGTCAAGAGCAGCTTCTTCTCGATAATCTGGCTTGTCGTGATGATGATGTTCGGCACGACTTTGTACGGGCTTACGTTCACGGCGTTTTCGCAATGGGCGCTCGATAACGTGCTTACCCCGCTTTATATGATGACGCAGCAAAAACCGTCGTCGAAGAAAGATAAAAAGGCGAAACAAAACGCGGTTACGGCGCCCGTCACGGCGGAAGCCGAAAAACCCGTCGCAAACGCAAACGGCACCCCCGCTAAAAATCAGAACGGAAAAAAGGCAAAAGGCGGGAAAAAATAATTGTACGAGATACTTGCAAAGTATTATGACGATCTGATGGGCGACTTTGACTACGACGCGTACGAAAAGTTCGCCCTTGAAAATCTGAAAGATGTCTGGGGCGGGTTCGGATACGATCTGGCGTCCGGCAGCGGCGAAATGGCAATCCGCCTTAAACGCAACGGGTTCAAGGTCGTCGGCGGCGACGTTTCGCCCGAAATGCTTGAAAAAGCGACCGAAAAAGCAAGAAAAGCACGCCTTGACGTGCCGTTTGTTTTTTCCGACCTGAACGATTTACACCTTGAAAAAAAGTGCGATTTCGTGACGGTTGTCTGCGACGGATTCAATTACGTCAAAGGGAAAAATCTGGCGGCGGCGTTTAAGGAAATTTACTCCGCGTTGAACGACGGCGGTATTTTTATTTTTGACGTGAGTTCCGCCAATAAACTTGAAAACGTTCTCGGAAACAACCTTTTTTACGAGGACGACGAAAACCTGACGTACCTTTGGCAAAACACCAAAAAGGGCGAAAAAATAAAAATGGATCTGACCTTTTTCGAGCGGGACGGCGACGTTTATCGCCGCTTTGACGAAAGCGAATCACAATATATACACAAAACGAAAGACGTCGAATCCGCATTGACGGCGGCGGGCTTTTCTTATCGGTTTTTTAACGAAAAATTCAAAAAATTTACGGAGCGTTGCAATAGACTTATCGTCGTTGCGAAAAAATAATGGACGTTATAAAAAGATTTATGCTGTTCGACAAGACGATTCTCGTCAGCGTGATTTCCGCAAAGGAACTTGTCGACAAAGCGATAAAAATTCACTCTCTTTCCCGTACCGCGGCGGCTGCGCTCGGCAGGACGCTTATCGTCGGCGCGTATATGGGGACGGAACTTAAAGACGACAAACAAAAATTGTCGATTACGATTAACGGCGGCGGACCGCTTGGAAGAATCGTCGTGCTGTCCGATTTCGGCGCGAAGGTCAGGGGCTACGTCGAAAACCCCGCGGTCGAACTTCCGCTGAACGGAAAAGGGAAACTCGACGTGGGCGGCGGCGTCGGCAAAAACGGCTATATCAGCGTCATAAAAGACCTTGGACTGAAAGAGCCGTATTCGGGAAGATGCCCGATTGTCGACGGGGAAATCGCAAACGATTTTGCGTATTATTTCACGGTGTCCGAACAACAGCCGTCGGCGGTGGCGCTCGGCGTGCTTGCGGCGGATAACGAGTGCGTGTCGGCGGGCGGAATATTCGTAAGCGCGCTTCCCGGGGCGGACGACAACGCAATCACGGTGATGGAAGATATATTGACGAATTTCACGCGCGTCAGCGACCTGTTCAAGGAAATGTCGCCCGAAGATATTATCGACAGGTACTTTTCGCATTTCGATATTTTTTATCTTCCCGACGTGTATCCGACGTACGAATGCAGTTGCACAAGGGAGCGGCTTGAGAAGATCGTCGTGTCCTTAGGCCGTGACGAGGCGTACGATATTCTGCGTGAAAACGGGAAGTTGGAACTTACTTGTCAATTCTGCAACAAAAAGTACGTTTTCACCAAAAACGACGTTGATACATTGTTTTCAAAGGCATAAAACCGTTATTTTGTACTATGTCAAAAGTTATTAAGTTTGACGACACAATCGAATATAAGATAGACCGCGCAAACGATCTTTACGCCGACGAGAACTTCGCCGACGCACTTACCTTATTGTTCGAAGTCGTGAAACGCGACGAAAAAAACAAGGACGCGCTCATTCTTATCGGACGGATTTACGCCGATATGAACGCCTTCAACGAAAGCAACGTCGCATATATGACCGCCTATGCAAAAACAAAGTCGAAGGACGCGATTAAGGGCATTATCTCGAACGCGCTCGTTAACGGCAAGTTCCGCCTTGCGAAATATTACAAGGATACTTACGGCGTCGATTACGACTTTTCGGAGTTTCTGACGGTGCAGACCGAAGACGGCGAAACCCTTTTTCCCGACGACGAAGAAGAACGAGGGTTTGAACGGCACCTAAGGCTTGTCGTATCGAGAAAGGAAAAGGGCGGCGAAAACCTTGTCAAAGAAAAAAACCTGAAAAATCTGAAAAACCTTACGATAAACGATCTGGAAGGACTCAGCGGAAATCCCGACTTTATGAAGTTTTCGGAACTTATGGAAAAACTTCTGAACTTCGACGACGGCGAAGAAGACGACAAACCCGAAAAACGCCGTACCGAAATCGGATTCAAGCAGGTTTATCCCCGTCCGTCGGCGGAGTGCGAGCAGATTATTTCCGACGCGTTCAAACTGTTTTCGTCGGGGAAACCGCAGGAGTCACTTGACCTTCTCAAAAACATAAACGAGAAAAACGGGAAATATTATTACATTGCCGAGAAAAACAAGGCGATGTGTTATCTTGCGCTTGACCGGTTGCAGTCGATGAAAATCGCCGCCGAAACCGCGCTTAAAGGCTTGCCCGACGACTTTTCGTTGAAGTGCTATTATTACATTGCATTAAAACTCCTTGACGAAAAGACGGACGCCGAAAAAGTGTTTTCGGAAATCAAAACCGAAAAACCCAAAAACACGATGGAATATATGGTGAAACTCGACGCGTGCCGTCTTGCGCTCGACCACGAAGGAGTGCTTGACGCCGTCGAAAACGTTTTGCCCGACTTTCCGTATCAGCCGCAGTTTTTGATTTTGTACGGAAAGGCGCAGTACAACTGCGGATATATCAAGCCCGCCCGCGCGACTTTTCTGGAAATCGTCCGACTGTATCCCGACAATTTCGAAGCCCGTCTGTTGCTTGACAAAATCAACGACGGCGAAGACGGTCTTATGCCGTACGGCGATATGGAAGTGATGCTTAAACGCGTGCGGATTTTGTCCGATCTCAAAATGAAGATGCAGGACAACATCGGGTTTATGAATTACCTGAAATACGACAAGGACGCTTACAGAAATATCGAATACGTGTTACTTAACGAGAACGAGCAGAACGTTTACGTCCTGATGACGGGGCTTACCACGTACGTTTCCAAGCAAATGTTCGATATGTACGAAAAACTGCTTCTTTCGCCGTACGCGTCGCCGTATCTCAAAACCCTTGCGCTGACGGTTTATCTTTCGGACGCAATGCCGGGCGAGGTTGCCGTCGCGAATATCGACGAAAAACTGAAAATCGTGAAAATGGGCGATTACGGCTGGGAAAAAGGAATTAACGACGTCGTGAAAGCCGCCGCGTATTTTGCCTTTTCGCAGGTGATTATGCGGGAACAAAAGCCGAAATCCGCCGTGGACGCGCTGAGCGAAAGACTGAAAAGAATCTCGGGGTTTTTAATGAGCGACTTAAGCCCGAAAGACCTTGTGAAAGAGTTGAATTCGGTTGACAGTATGGTTGCGATGAAAGACGCCTTGTGCGACTTGTCCACACACCGCGTCAGACGCTCGACGCCCATGACCGTCATCGACGAAAAGTATCTACAATACGTCGAATTATTGAAAGAGGTTGACGAAAAATATGAAATTTGAAAATCTTGACAAGTTGTTTGAACTTTACGTGCAGGAAGCCGTAAGGAAAAATAAGGAAAAGTATTCCTCGCACGAGGCGCTCGAAGACGACCTCGGCATGCTTTTCAACAGGTTTGAAAACGTCAGGATAAAAACCCTTGACGGCAAAACGCCGAAAGAGTATGCGGCGGAACTTCGCGAAGACGGCGAAATTTTCGACTACGTTTCGAAATGCCTTGAAAACAATATCGAAGTTACCGACACAATTTGCGACGAAGTCGTGCGCGCGGAAGGCGCAACCGAATACCTGAACGGGCTTTTGTACGAAAACAACAAGGACGCAAAACTTCTTGCCGCGCTGTTACTTAAAGAAATCGACGACGAAGATGTCGAAGATATTTTTATTTCCGTCCTTACAAACGACGAAATGCCCGACGAAGTGAAAACGGTCGCTTTCGAATATCTGTCCGACGGCGACGACTGCGTGAGCGAAAAAATATTGGAAATCATAAACTCCGTGCCCGAAAAAAATCAGGGAATTCTCGTTGAGGTGCTTTCCAATTTCAAGGGGAGAAAGGACGTGTTTTACTGGCTCGTTACCATGTTGCAGCGCGCCGAAGACGTGCCGACGTACGCGGGGCTTCTCGGAAGATACGGCGATCCCGCCGCAATCGATATTCTCAAAAGTTTCGCAAGCGAGGTCGATATAAATTACGTGGAATTTGTCGAGATAAGAAACGCCGTCGAAGAACTCGGCGGGGAGATGACGGAAGAAAAAGATTTTTCGGACGATCCCTATTACAAGTACATAAATCATATCGGGGAAAACGGCGAAAATCCCGAAACCGCCGAAACGAAAAACTGAATATTCATATTATTGTTTATTCATAACCCTGTGTCGCAAGGCATAGGGTTATTTTATGAAAGAAGGATTGAAGTGCGCCGCCGTGTTTATCGGGACGGTAATCGGCGCGGGGTTTGCAACGGGGCAGGAAGTATTGTTGTATTTCGGAAGATCAAGCATTGCCGTGCCGATTTTTTCGGGGATTATACTGGGACTTTTTAACGCGTATTTTTTGGCAATCGGCGCAAAATTCAACGATAGAATCAATGAACATATGTTGCAGAATAAGGCAAAATCACTTTATGATGTATGTATGTTCATTTGTGCATATATCACTTTTATAGCAATGTTTTCGGGTGTTGAAACCCTTTTTGTGAAAATATTCGGTGTTAAATACACAAGTGTGGCGTGGGTTGTTGCGGCGTGTTTCATCGCTGCAAACGGGTTAAGATTTATGAAAGGGCTGAACTCTGTCGCGGTGCCTGTGATACTTCTTCTCGTGGTAGTGATTTTCGTATATTCCGACAAAGAAAAAGCAAGCGGCGCATACAACTTTTTCAACGGGATAACATACGCCGCGATGAACGTTATGTTGTCGATGGGAGTGATGATAAGGCTTGGAAAAACCGCGACGAAAAAGTCGATTGCGGCGTCGGGGTGCGTGACTGCCTTAGTTATGGCGACGATGCTTGCGCTTATCACGCTTGTCGTGAAAAAGAGCGGCGGCGAAATGCCCGTGTATGCCGCGGCGGACAAGGTCGGGCTTAAATACGCGGCGGGCGCGGTGATACTTCTTTCGGTATTTACGACGATGGTATCCGCGCTTGAAACGGCGGCGGAAATAATCGCGCCGTGTGAAAAAAAGAAAACCGCGGGCGTCGTTTTCGTCACGCTTTTGTCGTTGCCGTTTCAGGGGTTGTTCTCTTTTAAGGATATCGTCGATTATTATTATCCCGTCGTGTCGGGAATGGGCATACTTATCGTAATCGTTTTATCGGTTTTCGTAATTTTCAAAAAACGGGACGGCAAAATCAAAAAATCCGTTGACTTTTAATCCCAAATATTATAACATAAGAAAAATTTACAATTTTTCCGAAAATAATTTTTAACGAGGTGTACAAATGGCAAAGATTTTGAAGGAAGGTTTAACTTTTGACGACGTTTTGCTTATCCCCAAGCGCAGCGACGTGCTTCCCAAAGACGTCGATTTGTCGGTGGAACTTGCAAAAGGGCTTAAACTCAACATTCCGCTTCTGAGCGCGGGCATGGATACCGTTACCGAATCCCAGATGGCAATCGCGATGGCAAGGGAAGGCGGCGTCGGTATCATTCATAAAAACCTGACAATCGAAGAACAGGCGGCGCACGTAGACCGAGTGAAGCGCAGCGAACACGGCGTCATTACCGATCCGTTTTTCTTGGGACCGGACAACCTCGTTACCGAAGCGGTCGCGCTTATGGCAAAGTACAGAATCAGCGGCGTTCCCATCGCGAAAGAAGGAAAACTCGTGGGTATTCTTACCAACCGCGACCTTAAATTCGAGACAAATTACAACCAGCCCATCGGCAATATAATGACGTGGAAAAACCTTGTGACCGCACCCGTCGGCACCACGCTTGAAGAGGCGAAAGAAATTCTTGGCGAACACCGCATCGAAAAACTGCCCATCGTCGACGCCGATTTCAATCTGAAAGGACTTATCACCATCAAAGACATCGAAAAAGCCATTCAGTATCCCAACTCCGCAAAGGACGCGGGCGGCAGACTGCTTGCGGGAGCGGCGGTCGGCATCGCGAACAACACGATGGAAAGGGTTGAAGAACTCGTCAGAAACAAAGTCGACGTAATCGCCGTCGATACGGCGCACGGACACAATGCGATCGTTATCGAAACGGTCAAAAAAATCAAAAAGAAATTCCCTTGCCTTCCCGTCATCGCGGGTAACGTCGCAACGGCGGAAGCCACGCGCGATCTCATCGAAGCGGGCGCGGACATCATAAAAGTCGGTATGGGCCCCGGCAGTATCTGTACGACGCGCGTTATCGCCGGTATCGGCGTGCCGCAAATCACGGCGGTTATGGACTGCGCCGAAACTGCCGACAAATACGGCAAAAAAGTCATCGCCGACGGCGGTATCAAATTCAGCGGCGACATCGTGAAAGCAATCGGCGCGGGCGCGGCGGCGGTCATGATCGGCAGCCTGTTTGCGGGAACTATGGAAAGCCCCGGCGACATCGAAATGTTCCAGGGAAGAAGTTTCAAGGTGTATCGCGGCATGGGCAGTATCTCCGCAATGGCGGCGGGCAGCAAAGACAGATACTTCCAGGACAGCGAAGACGCGAGAAAACTCGTGCCCGAAGGCGTCGAAGGTCGCGTACCTTACAGGGGAAGCCTTGCCGACGTCGTTTATCAGATGGTCGGCGGTATCCGCTCCGGTATGGGCTACTGCGGAAAACATAACATCGAAGAACTGCGTACCACGGCGGAATTCGTCAGAATTTCCAACGCGTCGCTTATCGAAAGCCATCCGCACGACATCACGATTACGAAAGAAAGCCCCAACTACTCCACCAGGGCTTAACGGATTTTATTATGGTTTACGGCAATACGAAAGGAATAAAACAAACCGTGCTTGCGCGGCTTGACGCTCTTATCGGAGCGTACGACAAAAACCTTCTTATCGACAGGACGGTTCTTTCGACCATTGCCGAAATTACCGAAAAAATCAACCGCGAGATTTGCGTGTTCATCGCAAGAAACGGACAGGTCGTCGCGGTTGGAGTGGGCGACAGCGGCACGGTATCGCTGGAAGATTTTTCGTTGAAGCGCAGCGACAAACGGTTTCAAGGCGTGAGATGCGTGCATACTCACCCGAAAGGCAGCGGAAAATTGTCGGATATGGACACGTCCGCGCTCACGTCGATGCGCCTTGACGCAATGATTGCAGTCGGCGTTTTGCACGGAGGGGCGAACGACGTCGAAGTCGCTTTTATCAACGGCAAAAAAATCGACAGGTTTTATTTTAAGTCCGCTTCGAAAATCGACGACGCCGATATGATTTCTAAAATCACCGAATACGAAAGAAAATCGGTGATTCCCGACGTTGTCGAAAATACGCCGAAAACGCGCGGCGCAATCCTTGTAAACGTCGGCACGGGCAGCGACCTCGACGTCGAAATCGAGGAGTTGAAACGCCTTGCCGACACGATGGGACTTGACGTCAAAGGCGCGGTTTTGCAAAAACAAAATCCCGACAAAGGCTACTGCGCGGGGCTTGGTAAACTTGAAGAAATCAAACGCCTCGTGCAGGTGGAAAATGCGGAATTCGTAATTTTCAACAATATGCTCACGGGAAGTCAACTGAACAATATCGAAGAATACGTCGGCGCGAAAGTCATCGACCGTCCGATGCTCATTCTTGAAATTTTCGCGCGGCACGCAACATCGAACGAGGGTAAACTTCAGGTGCAACTCGCGATGATGAAATATACTTTGCCCAAACTTTTGGGACAAGGCAAAGAATTGTCGAGAATCGGCGGAGGGGGCTCGGGCGGCGCGGCGACGAAAGGCAGCGGCGAAACCAAACTCGAAACCGACAGACGGCGCATCCGTCGCAGCATTTACGAACTGTCGGAACGCATCGAAATCCTGAAAAAAGAAAGGGATTTGCGCCGTGAACGCCGCAAAAAATCGGGCATAAAAACCGTTGCCATCGTCGGGTATACAAACGCCGGAAAGTCCACGCTGATGAACCTTTTGACGAAAGCGGGAGTCAAGGCGGAAGACAAACTTTTCGCAACACTCGATCCCGTAACGCGCAAGATTTTCGTCGATATCGGCAAAGAATATCTTCTGACCGACACCGTAGGTTTCATCGACAATCTCCCGCACGAGTTCGTCGACGCTTTCAGAAGCACGCTGGAAGAAGCAACGTATGCCGACCTTATTCTGCACGTTGCGGATTGCAGTTCAAAGGACCTTGAAAGACAGGAAAAAGTCGTGAAAGACGTCCTCACGTCGCTGGGCGTCACCGACACGCCGATTATAACGGTTTATAACAAAGTCGACGAAAACGCAGGATTTTTCACAGATGAAAAAAACGCCGTCGTGATTTCGGCAAAAACCGGGGACGGCGTTAATAAACTGAAAGAAATGATCGTCGAAAAATTATTTTAATTTTCCAAGTTGTCTTAATTTGTTGACGTTCATCGGATAATCGGGCGACTTGATAAGCGCGTTCCAGAGCAGGAAGTCGTCAACGGTGGTGTCGTAAAAATTCGCAAGGCTCAAAAGTATGTCGGGCTCCACGTCCTTTAAGTCGTTTTCGTAGCGGCTGTAAGTGCTGCGGGAGACGTGCAAAGCGTCGGCAAGTTGCTGGCTGGTATAGCCTTTTCTTTTTCTGATTTCTCTAAGTAAACGACCGAATAACATCTTTAATCATACAAAAAGGCTCGGTAAACCGAGTCTTTTATCATTATATCTTAGTAAGCGAGTTCTTTTTCCAGATATTCGACAAGTTTATCGACAGGCATTCTGATTTGTGCCATGCTGTCGCGTTCACGCACGGTTACGGTGTCGTCGTCAAGGGTGTCGAAGTCAACAGTCACGCAGAAAGGCGTGCCGATTTCGTCCTGACGGCGGTAACGTTTGCCGATGCTTGCGCTTTCGTCGTACGTGCAGGAAAAGTGCTTTTGAAGCATGCGGTAAATTTCCGTCGCTTTGTCGCCGAGTTGTTTCTTTTGCAAAGGAAGCACCGCAACCTTATACGGAGCGAGAGCGTGATGCAAATGCAAAACAACGCGGGTATCGCCGTCGACTTCTTCCTCGTCATAGGCGTTTGAAAGCACGGCAAGGAACATACGCTCGACGCCCAGCGACGGCTCCACAACGTAAGGAATATATCTTTCGTTCGTGACGGGATCGACATAGTCCATATTTTCGCCGCTGACGCGCTGATGGCAGTTAAGGTCGTAGTCGGTGCGGTCGGCAACGCCCCAAAGTTCTCCCCAGCCGAACGGGAATTTGAACTCGAAGTCGGTCGTGGCGCGGCTGTAAAAGCAAAGTTCTTCCTTATCGTGGTCGCGCAGGCGCAGGTTTTCTTCCTTGATTCCAAGACCGTAAAGCCAATTTTTGCAGTGTTCCTTCCAATAGTTGAACCATTCGAGGTCGGTGCCGGGTTTGCAGAAGAATTCAAGTTCCATCTGTTCAAACTCGCGGACGCGGAAGATGAAGTTGCCGGGGGTAATTTCGTTTCTGAAAGACTTGCCGATTTGTCCGATGCCGAAAGGCACTTTCGCTCTTGTGGTGCGCTGCACGTTTTTGAAGTTTACGAAGATACCTTGCGCGGTTTCGGGACGAAGGTACACGGTGCTTGTCGTGTCTTCCGTGACGCCCTGGAAAGTCTTGAACATAAGGTTGAATTTTCTCACGCCGGTGAAGTCGGAGTTGCCGCAGATCGGGCACGGGATTTTGTTTTCCCTGATATATTCTTCCATTTGTTCGTTCGTCCAGCCGGCGATGTTAAGGGTGATACCTTTTTTGGCGTTCCAGTTTTCGATAAGGTCGTCGGCACGATGACGGGATTTGCACGCTTTGCAGTCCATAAGAGGGTCGGAAAAACCGCCGATATGTCCGCTTGCTTCCCAGACTTTCGGATTCATAAGAATCGCGCAGTCAAGACCTACGTTATATTCGCTTTCGGTGATGAATTTTTTCCACCACGCTTTTTTGATATTGTTTTTAAGTTCGACGCCCAAAGGACCGTAGTCCCAAGTGTTTGCAAGACCGCCGTAAATTTCGCTTCCCGGGAAGACGAAGCCGCGGTTTTTCGCAAGCGCAACGAGTTTATCCATTGTCAGATTTGCCATACACGCATACCTCATAAAAAAGTTTATTTATATTCTATTTACATATTTTGAAAAAGTCAAGCGAAACGCCGACGGGCAAGGGTTTTATGTAACAAAAAAAATGAAGTTTGCGTATTGTGAAGTATAGATAATCCTTGCGGTTATCGAGTATGAAAGGGAGGTTGTGCTATGAACGGAAACTTTTTCGGCGGCGGTTCGGGCTGTGACTGCATGTTATGGATTCTTATCCTTCTTTGCTGCTGCGGCGGATGCGGCGGCGGTTGCAACGACGGTTGCGGATGCGGCGGCGGAGCGTACGGCTTCTGGCCGTGGCTTGTGATTTTGTGTTGCTGCTGCGGATGCGGCGGTGGCGGCGGGTGCAAATAATACATAAAAGCACCAATTTTTCGGGACGGCGGGCGGCGCCGTCCTTTTTTTAATTTATAATCGCGACGGCGTAGGACAGCGACCAAAGATATGAATACCATAAAAGCAGGGCGGGAACGGCGGCTTTTGCAAGTTTCCCCGCGCGGGATCGCAGAATAAAAATACAAAAAATCCACATTAACGCCAAAGTGACAGTCATTGTGACAAGTCCCAAAAGAGGATTTCTTGCCGCGAAAAACAGCGCAAGGAACAATGCGGACGAAAACTTGACCGACGCATACAATCCGAAAGTCGGATTTACCGCGCCTTTTACGAGCGCGTTGGACACGACGTACGCTTCAAGTGCCGTCGCGGCCGAGTACAACGCCGTGAACGCCGTAGTGTTCAGCCAAAATACCGGAAGACTTAGCCCAAAAAACCACGATAGGTTTCTTTGCACGGTGAAACTTCCCGTCCATTCCACGATAAGCGCAAACGAAAGCGCGAAAAACGCGGCGTAAAGCCATTTTACTTTTTGCATATAAAAATTATATTTATAACGCGTACCATATATGTTTGAAAAATAATAGTTGTAAAATGCGCGCGCTTTTGGTATAATAACGTAAAATCACGATAAGGATTAAAAAATGTTACTTGTTATCGACGTAGGAAATACGAATATGAAACTCGGCGTGTACGACGGCGACGTCCTGAAAAAAAGCTGGCGTCTTTCAACCGAGGCAAAGCGCACTGCGGACGAACTCGGAATGATTTTGTACGACTTGTTCAAAAACGTCGGCGTTGAATTTCAGGATATCGACGGCATTATTATGTCGTCCGTCGCGCCCATGCTCAACTACACGGTGGAGCATATGTGCACGTACTATATGAAGAAAAAGCCCGTCTTCGTGGACGCCACGCTTAAAACGGGTTTGAAAATCAAATACAACAACCCCATCGAACTCGGCGCGGACAGGATTGTCGACGCGGTCGGGGCGCATTTCATATACGGCGGGCCGCTTATCGTTGTGGATTTCGGCAGCGCGACGACGTTCAATGCGGTGACGGCAGACGGCACGTTTTTGGGCGGCGCGATTTGCGCCGGCGTCAAAACCGCGTCGGAAAGCCTTGTGAACACCGCCGCGAAACTTCCCCGTTTCGAACTTGTTCCGCCGAAAGACGCGATTGCCCGTTCCACAATCGAGGGTATGCAGTCGGGCGCGGTTTACGGATATGCGGGGCAGGTTGACTACATTGTCAGAAAATTCCGCGAAAATCCGCTTATGAAAGACGCGAAAGTCATCGCAACGGGCGGTTTGTCGGAACTTGTCGTCAACGCGGACAAGTCGATTATCGACGTCGTTGACCGCTCGCTTTCTCTCAAAGGGCTTAAAATTTTATACGATATAAATAAAGAAGGTAATAACGAATGAAAAAAGTCGGCATCGCGCTGCTCGGGCTGGGTACGGTCGGGGGCGGCACTTATAAGATTCTGGAAAAAAACCACGAAGCTTTCAAAAAGTACGAAGGGCTCGATATCGAAGTCCTGCACGTGCTTGAACGCAACATGAAAAGGGTTGAAGAGTTGGGCGTAAATCCCGACATCGTTTCAACCGACATCGACAACGTCGTAAACAACAAAGATATCTCGATAGTTTGCGAGTTTTTCGGCGGTATCGAACCTGCAAGGACGTTCCTTATCAAGGCTCTGGAAGCGGGCAAAAGCATCGTCACCGCAAATAAGGAATTGTTCTCAAAACACTGGCACGAACTCGAAGCGGCGGCAAAACGCGGCAAGGCGGGGCTGTATTTTGAGGCGAGTTGCGTTGGCGGCGTGCCCATAATCCGCACGATTACCGAAGGCATGCAGGCAAATACGATTTTGTCGATAAAGGGCATCATCAACGGAACGACGAACTATATTTTGTCGGCGATGAGCGAAAACGGCACGTCGTACGAAGACGCGCTGAAATCCGCGCAGGATTTGGGATATGCCGAATTCGATCCGACAGCCGACGTCGAAGGCTTTGACGCGTCGTACAAACTGTCGATTTTGTCAACGCTGTCCTATCACAAAAAAGTCCCCGTACAAAGGGTGTATCGCGAGGGAATCACGAAAATTTCCGTGGACGACATAAACACCGGGAAGAAACTCGGATACACGCTGAAACTCCTTGCAATCAGCAAAAACAACAACGGAAAAATCGAGGCGCGCGTGCATCCCGCGTTCATTAAAAGCAGCCATCCGCTTGCGGCGGTGTCGGGCAGTTTCAACGCCGTGTATCTTGTCGGCGACAGCGTCGGCGATATTATGCTTTACGGCAGGGGCGCGGGCGATCTGCCCACCGGCAGCGCAATCGTCAGCGATATTATATATGCGGCGCATCAGCGCAAACCACGCTATTTACCGTTCAAAAACGACGGTTCAAGTCGCGATTCGGACTTTATCACCGATTTTAAGAGCAAGTATTACGTCCGTATACGCGCCACCGACCGCGAAGGAATTCTGGGCAGAATTTCAACCGTTTTCGGCAAAAACAAAATCGGCATCGAAAAGGTTTTTCAGAACGAAGAAAACGTCAATTCAAAGACGGACATTATCTTCGTCACGCACCTGAGTCACGAGAAAATCATTGAAAAAGCGTTGAAAGAAATCACCGCTCTTGACGGCGTGAAAAACGTCGCCGCGCTTATCCGCGTTGAAGAATAATGAAAGAAATCACACTGTCCGCAATCGGCGACACAATCAAAAATTTTGAGGAAAAAATCGCTCAGGCACAAACGCTTTGGGAAAAGGTGCAGATCTTTTTCAACACCTACAAAGTGTGGATTCTGGTCGGGCTTGTCGTGCTTGTGGGCATAATCTTTTTTGTCAACATAATGGAAGCGAAAAAGCGCAAAGACGACCGCGACAACAAAAGATAACCGCACAAAAGGGGCAAGACAACGCAAAACAACGCAAAAAACCGCACAATTTAGCACAAAAAAAGCGCACAAAAACCGCACAAAAACCGCATTAAGAAACTCCGCCACAGCGGAGTTTTTTGTTTGGGATATACCGATAAATCTTTTTATTTTTTGTCGTTTTCGCGGATTTCCACACGGCGGATTTTGCCCGACGTCGTTTTCGGAAGTTCTTTCACAAACTCCACAATGCGCGGGTATTTATACGGCGCGGTTACTTTTTTCACATGGTTTTGCAGTTCCTTGACAAGGGCGTCCGACGGCTGATAGTTTTTGGTCAGGACGATTGTCGCTTTCACGATTTGTCCGCGCAGGTCGTCGGGGACGGCGGTGATTGCACACTCCAGCACCGCGGGGTGTTCCATAAGCGCGCTTTCGACCTCGAAAGGTCCGATGCGGTAGCCCGACGATTTGATGATATCGTCCTTTCTTCCGACGTACCAGAACCAGCCGTCTTTGTCCTGATAGGCAAGGTCGCCGGTGTGGAAGTAAACGTCGTTTTTAAGGGCGGCGGTGCGCGCCTCGTCATTGAAGTAGCCCGCGACGAGTCCGCACTGATTTTCCGATTTCAGTATGGCGATTTCGCCTTCTTCGCCGGGTTTAACCTCGTTTTCGTCGTCGTCGATAAGGCGCACGTCGTACAGGGGGCTGGGCTTTCCGAGACTGCCCGTGACGGGGGACAAATATTTGAACGTGCCCAGCATTACCGTGCCTTCGGTCTGACCGAAACCTTCGTAAATTTTGAGCCCGGTCGCTTTTTCAAACTGTTTGAACACTTCGGGATTCAAACTTTCGCCGGCGGTGGAGCAATGTTTTATCGAGGATAAATCGAAACTCGACAAGTCTTCTTTCACCAAAAATCTGTAAATCGTGGGCGGTGCGCAAAAAGTCGTTATCCCGTATTTTTGCACAAGCGGCAAGACGTCCGTGGGGGTAAATCTGCCGTGGTAGTCGTAGGCGAAAACTGCCGTGCCCGATATCCATTGACCGTAGATTTTGCCCCAGCTGCATTTTGCCCAGCCCGTTTCCGCCATAGTGAAGTGCAAGCCGTCATCGACGACGTCCTGCCAATATTTTGCGGTGAAGACGTGTCCCAAAGGGTACAAAAAGTCGTGCATGACCATTTTGGGCATACCCGTCGTGCCCGAAGTGAAATATACGAGCATCAGATCGCGGGGGTTCGGGCGCGCGCCGAATGAAAATTCCGCGGGTGCGTTTTCAAGTTTTTCGTCAAGGTTGTCGAAGTGCGCGCCGTTTATCGACAACACGCCTTTCAGATTTTTGCAATCGGGAAGGGCAAGCGAGATATGTTCCGCAACGTCTTCTTCTTCCGTCGCAAACAGCAGTTTCACGCCCGCTTCGTTCACGCGGTACGCGACGTCTTTCGGGGTGAGCATGTGCGTTGCGGGGATAAGTACGACGCCCATTTTGCAGCACGCCACGACAAGCACCCAGTATTCCCAACGACGGTTGAGCATACTCATTACGAAGTCGCCTTTTTTCACGCCGTACGACGAAATGACGTTGCACATTTTCAGCGACAATTCCTTCATTTCGCCAAAGGTGACGACTTTTTCTTCGCCTTTCTGATTGCACCAAACAAGGGCGCGTTTTTCGGGACAAAGCCTTGCGTATTCGTCCACGACGTCAAATCCGAAGTTGAAATCGGACGGAACGCAAAGTTTCGCGTTTCTTCTGAAATCGTCGTAGTCCGAAAAATCCGTTCTATTCAAAAACTTGCTTAAAAGATTCATATTCACTCGAAAATTTATAATTTAGTCAATGATAGCACACTTTATTATAAAATAAAAGCAAATTGAAATACTAAATTTCGATTGACTTTTTGAAAGACTTTTGTCAGGGCTTGCAATTTGACCTTGCAGGTGGTATAATAGGTTAACTAAAATGAGGTAGTATATGCTTGACAGGCAATTAAACGCCGTGCTGACTGTCCTTAACGACTTTTCGGACGGCGCCTATAAAATCATCGACGCGGATGAAATCATCGCGAAATTGTCCGATTCCGACCGTTGCACAAAGGTGGAACTTTCGGGGATAATCCGCACGTTGTCCGACAACGATTATATCAAAGTCAAATATTCGACGGTGGACGAGTATTGCCTTGCCACGCTTGCAAAAGCGCGCGCCATCGAAAAGGCGGAGCCGCACGACTCGCACCCCACCGCGTCCGTCGACGTTCCCGTCGCAGGCGAAAAAGGCAAGTCGAAAGAAATCAAACTTGACAGCATCTCTTTAAGGAAAATGATAAGAAAAGCGGCGTTCTGGGGCGCGCTCCTCGGCGGGCTTATCGCAAGCGCGATCGCTCTTCTTATCGGCGTTTTCCTGAAAATGAAATAAGAGGCGGACTATGGCAGTTGAAAGACACGCACTGAATAAAAAAGAAAGGGCGCTTATGCACGTACTTCTGAACCTCGCCGAAAAAAACGACGAGGGCGTTTGTTTGGTGAAACCGCTTGAAATTTTTGAGGCGTTGCCGTACGATTACGCCTACACCCCCGAAGAACTCGAACCTATGCTCAAAGGGCTTGCGCTCGACGATTATCTGGAATACATTTCCGCCGACAACCACGGCGAACTGACGTATTGCATCACGATGCATCAGAAAGGGCTTTCGTTCGCGCGCGTCGAAAGGGCGTGGCGCAAAAGCGTTTACAACAAACTGCTGATTACGGTATGCACGGCAATCGTGTCCGGCACGATCGCAATCATCATAAGATATATCATCGCCCCGCTTATCATGGGCAAGTTTCGTTGATGGAAAATCATCTTTTTCAGTTAAAATCGAAATTCAGACCGAACGGCGATCAGGAACAGGCAATCGAAAAACTTGTCGAGGGACTGAACGACGGGTTTCGTACGCAGGTGCTTCTGGGCGTTACGGGAAGCGGCAAAACCTTTACGATGGCAAACGTCATCGAAAGGGTGCAACGTCCCGCGCTCGTTATTGCGCACAACAAGACGCTTGCGGCGCAGCTTTGCAACGAGTTTCGTGAGTTTTTCCCCGATAACCGCGTGGAGTTTTTCGTATCGTATTACGACTACTATCAGCCCGAAGCGTATATCCCGAGAAGCGACACTTACATCGAAAAAGAGTTGGAAGTCAACGACGAAATCGACAAACTCAGGAACAGTGCGACAAGTAGTCTTTGCGAAAGAAACGACGTCATCGTCGTCAGTTCCGTATCGTGTATATACGGGCTGGGCGCGCCCGAAGAATACTTCAACCTTTCAATCTCTTTGCGCCCCGAAATGACGCTTGACCGTGACGATTTGGCGCGTAAACTCGTGAATATACAATATAAGCGCGCCGACATCGACTTTCAGCGCAGCACGTTCAGAATGCGCGGCGACGTTGTGGACATATTCCCGTCGTCGAATTCGGAAGTCGCGATACGGGTTGAATTTTTCGGTGACGAAATCGAAAAACTTTATGAAATCGACGCCCTTACGGGAAAGCCGTTGTCGCGGCTCGAACACGCAGTCATTTTCCCCGCAACCCATTACGTCGTCGGCGAAAGCCGTATGGAAAACGCCCTCAAACTCATCACGAAAGACAGGGAAGAAAGGGTGAAATATTTCACCGACAACAATAAACTTATCGAGGCGCAACGAATCGGCGAGCGCGTCGCGTACGACGTCGAAATGATGCGCGAAATGGGCTATTGCAGCGGCATCGAAAATTACAGCAGATACTTTGACGGAAGAAACCCGGGCGAACCGCCTTATACATTGTTGGACTTCTTCCCGAAAAATTTCGTCTGTTTCATCGACGAAAGCCATATGACGATCCCGCAAATCCGCGGTATGTACAACGGCGACAGAAGCAGGAAGGAAAACCTTGTGGAATACGGTTTCCGTCTGCCCGCCGCTTTCGACAACCGTCCGCTCCGCTTCGACGAGTTTGAGAAAAGGATTTATCAACTTGTGTGCGTGTCGGCGACTCCCGCCCCGTTCGAGTTGCAGGAAGCCGATCAGGTGGCGGAACAGCTCATACGTCCTACGGGCATTATCGACCCCGAAATTTTTATACGCCCCGTCGAAGGACAAATCGACGACCTTATTTCCGAAATAAACCTTACCGTCGAAAAGGGCGGCAGAACGCTTGTTACGACGCTCACCAAAAAAATGGCGGAAAACCTTACTTCGTTTTTGAAGGAAAAGGGGATTAAGGTCAAGTATATGCACAGCGACATCGACACGCTGGAACGAATCGAAATCATCAATTCTTTGAGAAAAGGCGACGTCGACGTGGTTGTCGGAATCAACCTTTTAAGAGAAGGGCTCGACCTTCCCGAAGTAATGCTCGTCGCGATTCTCGACGCCGATAAGGAAGGGTTTTTAAGAAGCGAAACCGCGCTTATCCAAACCGTCGGCCGCGCCGCAAGAAACGTCGACGCAAGGGTTATCATGTACGCCGATACGATAAAGGGCAGCATGCAGCGCGCAATCGACGAAACAAACCGCAGAAGAAAGATACAATCCGACTACAACGCGGCGCACGGCATCGTGCCGCACACCGTCGTGAAAGAAATCGTAAATACAATCGAAATCACCAAAAAGCTGGATAAAGACGCAAAACGCGACCGTAAAGATATCGCTTCGGAACTTGAACGTCTGAAAGGACTTATGCAAGTCGCGGCGGAAGGGCTGGATTTCGAGGCGGCAATCAAACTTCGCGACAGAATATCCGAACTTAAAAAAGAACTTGGAAGATAACGCAAATGACGGACAAAATTTTTGTAAAAGGAGCAAAAGAGAATAACCTTAAAAACATCGACGTCGAAATCCCGCGCGACAAACTTGTCGTGTTCACGGGGCTTTCCGGCAGCGGTAAGTCGTCGCTTGCTTTCGACACGATTTTCGCCGAGGGGCAAAGACGGTATATCGAAAGTTTGTCAAGCTACGCCCGTATGTTTTTGGGACAAATGGAAAAACCCGACGTCGAATATATCGAAGGGCTTTCCCCCGCCGTTTCCATCGACCAGAAAACGACGTCCAAAAACCCGCGCTCGACGGTGGGCACCGTTACCGAAATTTACGATTATTTAAGGCTTTTGTACGCCCGCGTCGGCACTCCGCATTGTCCGAAGTGCGGCAGGGAAATCGAACATCAGACGGTTGACCAGATTACCGACAAAATCATCGAAAGCACCGTGCAGTCGGGCGACAATAAGGTCATAATCATGGCGCCCGTCGTCAGAGGCAGAAAGGGCGAATACAGAAAGGAACTTGAAGACTTCAAAAAGTCGGGCTACGTCCGCGTGCGTGTGGACGGCATCGACTATACCCTTGACGAAGATATCGTCCTTGACAAAAACGTAAAACACGATATATCGGTGACAATCGACCGTATCGCCGTGAAAGAAGGCTCGGAAAGACGTCTGACGGACAGCGTCGAAGCCGCGCTCAAACTCGCAAACGGACTTGTCGTCGTCGAAAACGCAAAAAAGTCGACGATTTACAGCACGAAATACAGCTGCCCGGACTGCGACGTCAGCATCGAAGAACTTGAACCCAGACTGTTTTCTTTCAACAATCCGTACGGGGCTTGTCCCGAATGCGGCGGGCTGGGCTTCCGCAACGAAATCGACCTGAAAAAGATTATCGTCGACGAAAATCTAGGCGTCGGAAACGGCGGACTTGCCGCGCCGTCGGGGTGGAATCTCGGCAGCGGCGACATCGTGCGCTCGCAAATGAAAGCGTTGGCGAAGTTGCTGGAATTTTCGCTCACGACTCCGATTAAAGACTTGCCAAAGTGGAAACTCGACGCGATTTTGTACGGCGTTGACGAAAGAATCCCGATGGATTACAACTCCCGCAGTTTCCACGGGCAATTCATGACGAAATACGAAGGTATCGTCAACAACCTTATGCGCCGCTATCGCGAAACGACAAGCGACGGCGTCAAGTACGAAATCGAAAGATATATGGTGTCCGTGCCGTGCAAAACGTGCGGCGGAAAACGCCTGAAAAAGGAAGCGCTCGCGGTTACCGTCGGCGGGCTTAACATTGCGGATCTTTCGGATATGTCGGTGAAAAAAATCGACGAATTTTTCGACGCGCTCGTTCTTGACAAACAAAAAACGCTCATTGCCGAAAGGATAATCAAAGAAATCCGCGCAAGGCTGAAATTTCTGGTAAACGTTGGGCTCGATTATCTTACGCTTTCCCGCTCCGCCTCGACGCTTTCGGGCGGCGAATCGCAAAGGATAAGGCTTGCCACTCAAATCGGCAGCGGACTTACGGGTGTGTTGTATATCCTTGACGAGCCGTCGATCGGGCTTCATCAGAAAGATAACGAAAGATTATTAAGCAGTCTGAAAGGGCTTCGCGACCTCGGCAACACGCTTATCGTTGTCGAACACGACGAGGACACGATGCGCGCGGCGGATTACATCGTGGATATCGGTCCCGGGGCGGGCATACACGGCGGAAAACTCGTTGCGGCAGGCAGCGTGGACGACATCATCGCCTGCAAGGAGTCGATAACGGGCAAGTATTTGTCGGGCGAACTCAAAATCGACGTGCCCGAAGAAAGAAAACGCCCCGACGGCAGATATTTGTCGGTTCGCGGCGCAAGACAAAACAATCTGAAAAACATCGACGTCGATATTCCCGTCGGACTTTTAACTGCGGTTACCGGCGTTTCGGGCAGCGGCAAAAGCAGCCTTGTCAACGAAATTATTTATCCCGCGGTTTATAACAAACTGAACAAAAGCAACCTAACGGAAGGGAAGTACGACGAGATCGTGGGCATCGATAACTTTGATAAAATCATCAATATCGATCAGTCGCCGATCGGACGCACTCCGCGCAGCAACCCCGCGACGTACACGGGCGTTTTCACCCCGATAAGGGAACTGTTCGCCTCGACTCCCGACGCAAAGGCAAGGGGATATACGGCGGGCAGATTTTCGTTCAATATTTCGGGCGGCAGGTGCGAAAACTGCGGCGGCGACGGCATAATACAAATCGAAATGCACTTCCTGCCCGACATTTACGTCCCCTGCGACGTGTGCCACGGAAAGCGGTATAACAGAGAAACGCTGGAAGTGAAATATAAGGGTAAAAACATCAACGACGTCCTTGAAATGACCGTCGAGGAAGCGTGCGAATACTTCAAAAACATTCCGAAGATTTACAACAAAATCAAGACGCTTTACGACGTGGGGCTCGGGTATATCAAACTCGGTCAACCCGCAACCACGCTTTCGGGCGGCGAGGCGCAGCGCGTGAAACTCGCAACCGAACTCAGTAAACGCAGCACCGGCAAAACGCTGTATATTCTGGACGAGCCAACGACGGGACTGCATACCCACGACGTTGCAAAACTTATCGCAATCTTGCAAAGGCTTGTGTCGAGCGGCAACACCGTCGTCGTTATCGAGCATAATCTTGACGTTATAAAAGTTGCGGACAACATCGTTGACCTTGGTCCCGACGGCGGCGACAGAGGCGGCACGATCGTTGACGTCGGCACGCCCGAACATATCGCGGAAAACGAAAAGTCGTATACCGGACAATTCTTGAAAAGGATTTTGAAGTAATGCAAAAATTGCAAAAAACAATGTTAAAAAGCGGTTTTACGTTCGTAAAGCCGCTTTTTTGTCGAAATAATTAAATTATATCAATGGCGTTGAAGTCCAGCATATCCCGCACGTTTTGTATGAGTTGATACAGGCTTTCGATTTTGCTGAAAGCGTTGTCGGTGTCTTCGCATCTTAAACTTCCCGTGAGTTCCCCAAGTATTACGTTGACCTGTCGTGCGTCCTGACAGTAGGAAATCGCCTCCACGATTTTTCGTTTTCTTGCCCAGAAATTTTGCAGGTCTTCGGCGTAAGAAAGAGCGGAATCAACGTCGTCGTTTTGAAGCGCGGCTTCGATTTTCCCCGTGCGCTCGTTGAAGTCGTCAAAGGTTTTATGCACGAAAAAGTGCTCGGTAATCCCCGCGCCCAGGATTATAAGAAATATTATAGAAAGGATAACTGCTTTTTTCATTTTTCGATTATCGTGTTCACGACGCGCCCGTCGTAACTTTGTATAAACGCCGCGTCTTTGTCAATGGAAAACAAGAACACGTCGCGGATTGTCATATTCTCTTTTTCAAGCGTTTTCACGACGACGTCCTTTTCAAGGGGAGGGGTAATGCTTTTGAACGTATCCCCCATAAATCTGCCTTCGACGACGACGTTGTAAGGAAGGTTGTTGCTGCCGCCTTCGATATTAAGGTCGGCGTTCGTTACCGGCGCGTTTGCGAACTTTTGCAGCACGGACACTTTCCCGTTTGTTTCCAGCACGGCGTAATTTATCTCGCCGATTTTGAAATATCCTTGTTCGCGCAGACTTTCCAGAAGGTCGTTTGCGGTCATTCCGCATTTTTTAAGCACGTCGCAGTCGATTTTGCCGTCGCCGATGAGGATAACGGGCTTGCCGTTGATGAGTTTTCGGAAGCGGTGACTTTTGATTGCGAAAAACGTCAAGAGATTATGCAGTATCACAAGCGTGAATATCGGGATTATGCCGTAAATTATCGGAATGGTATTGTCCGACATCGGAATGCACGCAAGGTCTGCCGCGACGAGCGTTATCGCAAACTCGAAGGGCTGGAACTCGGACAACTGCCGCTTTCCCATAAGCCGCATCGCCGCCAGCAGGAAAAAGTACAATATTATTGCGCGAATTAAAACGTTGAGCATATCGCTATTATTTTTAAGTTTTCGCGATTTATGCGCCGCCGCTTGATTTTTCGGCGCGGATAGTTTATTATTAGCGTTGCAGAGTAGATAAGTCGCGTTAAGTGTTGCGGGATGGAATGTCGCCCGCAAACGAAAGGGAAACCTGCGGTGGCTTGTCGCGTTCGCTGCGAAGTACCGCGTTTTCGCGCGGCTTTTAACGCGAACCTCTGAAAGGAGGTTTTTTTATGTTCAAAAACAAAATCGTTGCACAAGAACCCGACGTTTCCGTCGGGGAGTCTTCCGAAAAAAAGCGTTATTTCACGGCGCAAAAGATTGCGTACCTTGCGGTATTCGTGGCGTTGAACGTCGTTGTCGGCATATTCTCGCCGCGCTTAGGCACGCTCAAAATCACGCTGACTTATACGGTATGTTTTCTTGCGGGGTACTTTTTCGGGCCGATTGCCGGCGGACTTGTCGGCGGACTCGGCGACGTGATCGGCTGTTTCGTCGGCGGCGGGTATGCGCCAAACCCGGTGATTCTTTGCGCGTCGGTGCTTATCGGCGTTATCCCGGGGCTCACGTCGTATATTAAAATCAAAAAACTCGGCGGCGCGATGCCGTACGTGAATATCGCAATATCGTATATTCTGGTTTACGTCGTCTGCACGCTTTTCATAAACACGTACGCATTGTATCTGATGGGGCTCAGCAAAGGGCAGACGTTTTTTGCCTATATGGGGGTGCGCGCGGTTACGCAAACGCCCGTTACCGCGATAAACTTCGGGCTTACTTTTTTGATTTATCCCGTTTTTTCAAAGATTTATTCCGCGTCGTTTTGTAAAAGCGAGTAACGTCGAAGATTCTGAAAGCGACGCACGCCGCAAGATATAAAATCATGGGTATTCCGCCCGCAATCGCAATCGCGAAAAACGACGGAATTTTGAAAAACAGCAAATTTTTCAAAAGATAGGTCAGCGCGATAAGCGGAAACGACAACAATATTGCAAGCGCGGTCTTTTTGGGATTGTCCAGAATCCGCGCTTTTTTATTGAGCACGTTAAGGTTCAGAAAAGACGTGACGACGCTTCCCGCCGCGCCCCCGATCGCGACGGCGTAAATCCCGACGTACTTCGGCAGCGCGAGCGTCAGAATCATAAGTATCGCCGCGCCGACGGCGTAATTGAAAAAGGATTTCTTTTCAAGCCCCATCGAGTTTAATATCGACGTCGAAATCTGGTTGAGCCCCAGCGGGTACAGCATAAGCGCGACGTTTGAAAGATACACGCCCGAAAACTCGTCTTTGAACACGAAAGTCGTGATTTCTTTTCCAAGCGGGATATACAAAATCGTGAAAAGGGCGGCGATAATTATCGCAAAATTTATGCTGCCGTCAATGCGCGCGGACATCGCGGATTTGTCGTCGTTTTTAATCGTCGCGATTTCGGGAATCAGCACGACGGACAGCGCGCCCGTGAGAGTGGTCGGCGCCATAAGAAGGGGCATCGCCATTCCGGTAACGCGTCCGAAAGTTGCCGACGCGTCGCTTTTTTCCATGCCGTATTTTATGAGCAGGACGGGAATCACGATTGCCGTAAACGCGCCGATGACTCCGCCGAAAACGCGCATCGCCGTTATCGGAAGCGCGGGCTTCAACACCGCTGAAACGTCTTTTATACGGCCGAATTTGCCTTTTTTTATCAAAAACAGTATGAAAAGCACGACGGCGCACGTTATATCGGACACCAAAAAACCGACCGCAAGCCCTTTAAGCGGCGTGACGGCGGCGATAAGTCCCAGCGAAAATATCAGCGTGAAAGTAATGCGAAGTACTTCTTCCAGCATCTCGGTGAAACTGAACGCAAGAAACGACCTTTTTCCCCAGAACCAACTGCGGATAACGTTGTAAATACTCGTGCTCAGAAGTGCGGGTAGCATAATCACGACAAGCGGCAAAACCCGCTCGTCCGCAAAAACCGACGGCAAAAGAAAAGCGACGGGATAAATTACCGAAAGAATCGGAAGTACCGACGACAGCGACAAAACAAGCGCGGTCGAAATAAGCGACGGTACGTTTTCGCCGCCCGTTTTTTCGTCCTCGGCAATCTTTCGGCTTATCACCGTCGGAAGTCCGCTGAGCGCAACCGCCGACGCGAAAAAATAAAAACTCAACGCCATCTGATATACGCCGACGACGCTCGCGCCGAACTGCCGCGATACGAACACTTTGAACAAAAACGCAAAAAGCCTTGTCGCGACCGAAAACGCCGTTACGACCGCGACCGATTTGAAAATGCTTTTCTTATTCGTCATAATCCGAAAGAATCACGTTCTGACCGGGGAAGAATTTGTCGGTGCCATTCAGGCGGATCACTTCTTCTTTTCTTATTCCCGTCCTTTTTGCGACGGTTTCCGCCGTGTCGAAAGGTCTTGCGACGCAGGTTTTCCCGTGGAATTCCGCCGCGATAAGCCGTTCCCCCTCAAAGAAAAGCGGATTATCGTTCAATAAAAAAAGCGACCTTTCGGTCGTTTTGTATTTTCTTGCCAAAGATGAGGCGTTCTCGCCAAAGCCAACCCGAATTACCGTATATTTCATACGGTATTTATATTCGGGACGAACTTTTATTATTCTTTAATCGCGATTATTCGTAATTGAAGGTCGAAAGCTTGTTTTGTATCCAGAAAGTGGCTTCCGTCGTCGTGAACTTCATCGGGCAGAAGTCGTACTCGTTAAGCGCGATCGCGTTGGTTTTTTTGCACCATTCGTGCCAGAGTTGCTTCCTTAAAGTGTTGTCGGTGACAAACTCAACCCTGCCCAAAAGCGTGATGCTGTCCGAGCCGCTGTAATAGCAAATGCTTGCGTTCTGATTTTGTCGGATATTCTGGACTTTCTGGCTGTTAATCGGCGCGCCGAAATAAATGACGTTGTGTCCTTCCGAGCGAAGTTTCGTGATAATGCTGGAACGTGGACCGCCCTCTACGCCGACCGAGGACAAGAAAACCTCGTTGGTGTTCATAAGAATCCTTGCCGCAATAATTTCTTCCGGTTTCAACATAATATAAATCCCCAATAATCATTATTCTTAAAAGTATTGTATCACACGATAACGTGATAAATCAAGAAAAATTTTGCGCGCCGCCTGAAAATGTCCCGGCGCAACCGTTGCGCGCGCCGTGTATTTGTGGTAAAATTAAGAAAAAAATAATAAGGATTTTAACATGTATTATATAGGTATCGACGTGGGCGGTATGAGCATCAAAGGCGGCATCGTCGACGAAAACGGCAACATAATCGTGAAAGACAGCGTTGTTACAAAACCGACGCAACCGTCCGACGACAACGCAAAAGATATTGCAGGGCTTGTCGCAAAACTTTTGGAAGACGCCGGCATTTCGACGGACGAAATCGTTGGAATGGGCATGGGCGTCCCCGGCACGGTCGATCCCGACACCGCAAAGATTTTTTATACCTGCAATATTTACTTCCGCGATTACGATTTCCGTGCGGAATTCAAAAAATATTTCAATTTTCCCGTGTATATCGGCAATGACGCGGACTGCGCGGTCATCGGAGAATCGGTATTCGGCGATATGAAAGGCGTGCAAAATGCTGTCATGGTGACACTCGGCACAGGCGTAGGGACAGGCACTCTTGTCAAAGGTAATTTGATTTCCGGCTTCAAAGGCGCAGGCGGCGAGGGCGGACACACCGTCATTCGTATGGGCGGCGAAAAATGCGGTTGCGGCAGGCGCGGTTGCTGGGAAGCGTATGCGTCGGCAACGGCTCTTATCCGCGATACCAAACGCGCGATGGAAAAATACCCCGAAAGTCTGATGAACGAAATCGCCAAAAAAGAAGGGAAGGTCACGGGGCGCACCGCTTTCGACGCGATGGACGCGGGCGACAAAACCGCAAAAGCCCTTGTTTCAAGATATATCAGATACGTCGGCGAAGGGCTTGTGAATATCGGCAACTATATCCGTCCCGAAATAATCTTTATGGGCGGCGGTATAAGCAATCAGGGCGACTGGTTCATAAAACGCCTGCAAGCGTACGTCACCCGTTACAGTTACGGCGGCAAAAGAAATCCGTATATTAAGGTTGTTAAGGCGACGCTTAAAAATGAGGCTGGTATCTTAGGTGCTGCCGCCCTCGCCTTAAAAAACGGCAAAAATTAGCGCCTTTTCGGCGTTTTGACGGAACCCTGCTCAGTTACGTACGACAAGTACGCGCCTTCGCACGAACCCGTCAAGAACCCCAAAAATCCATCTAATTTATGCCGTTTTTGGGAAACTAATATATTAGTTCTTTGTTTTTTTAATATTACTTTCTGTGCAAAGCACTTTACGTCATTGCGAGGAGCATAGCGACGTGGCAATCTCCCGGAAGGGACACCGCATTATAAAACCCACGCAAGATACTTTTGTACTTGCGTGGAGAAAAAGGCGCACACAAGCAAAAGAGTGAGCATTATTGCTTGCGATAACGTGATTTCAAAAGCGAAGTGTGCGCCGTTAGCACGCTTTGCGTGCTTTTTTTTGTTGTGTTTTTCTTAAATTTTTTTTTCATAAAGGTATTGACAAATCGTAAATAAGTGTTACAATAATTAGCAATCAAAGGTTGCGAGTGCTAACGGTTTGTAACATCGACTGCCAACGCTCGCGTATGTATTATCGTAAAAAGGAGGATAAATAATATATGGATACTAATAAATATACCGCAAAAGCCGTTGAGGCCGTGCAGGGCGCGCAAAACGTCGCTCTCGAACACGACAATCAGGAAATCAAGCCGGAGCATTTTTTATATGCCTTGCTTGACGACGAAAACGGACTTGTTTATAAAATTTTAACAGGACTGCAAGTAAGCGCCGACAGTCTTAAAGGCGCGGTCGAAAACGTGATTAAATCTTTTCCGAGGGTTTCGGGCGAGGGCGCGAGCATGTATCTCGGTAACGAAGCGGCGAAAGTTGTTGCCGCTGCCGAAAAGTACGCCAAAAAAGACGGCGACGCATACGTCGGAGTCGAGCATCTTTTTGAAGGTATTCTCGACAACCAGACGGCGAATCTCAAAAAATTGTTTTCGGCGTACGGCGTGGACAAGGCGGCGTTTCTGGACGCTTTGAAAAAAATCAAAACCGCGCCCAACACCACGGACAACCCGGAAGACACTTACGAAGCGCTCAATAAATACGGATACGACCTTGTCGAAAGGGCAAGAAACGGGAAACTCGACCCCGTAATCGGCCGTGACGAGGAAATAAGAAACGTCATAAGGATTCTTTCCAGAAAGACGAAAAACAACCCCGTGCTTATCGGTGACCCGGGCGTCGGCAAGACTGCAATTGTTGAAGGGCTTGCACAGCGTATCGTGCGCGGCGACGTCCCCGAAGGATTGAAAGACAAAAAGGTTTTCGCGCTGGATATGGGTGCGTTGATTGCTGGCGCGAAGTACCGCGGCGAGTTTGAAGAAAGGCTGAAAGCCGTCCTTAACGAAATCAAAAAACAGGAAGGCAGGACGCTTTTGTTCATCGACGAATTGCACACGATCGTCGGCGCAGGCAAGACCGAAGGCAGCATGGACGCAGGCAATCTCCTGAAACCTATGCTTGCCCGTGGCGAGTTGCACTGCATCGGCGCGACGACTTTGGACGAATACCGCAAGTATATCGAAAAAGATCCCGCGCTTGAACGTCGTTTCCAACCCGTGACGGTTGACCAACCCGACGTCGAGGACACGATTGCGATTTTAAGAGGACTGAAAGAAAGATACGAAATCTATCACGGCGTGAGAATTCATGACCAGGCTCTCGTTGCGGCGGCGACCTTGTCCGACCGTTACATCACCGACAGATTCCTTCCCGATAAGGCAATCGACCTTGTCGACGAAGCGTGCGCCATGATTCGTACCGAAATCGACAGCATGCCTGCCGAAATGGACGACATCTCGCACAAGATAATGCAGCTTGAAATCGAAGAATCCGCATTAAGAAAGGAAAGCGACAAACTGTCGATGGAGCGCAAGGCGAGCATCGAAAAGGAACTTGCGGAACTTAACGCGAAGTTCAACGAGATGAAAGCCCAGCTTGAAAACGAAAAGAAAAAGATTGTCGGCGTGCAGGAAACCAAAGCCGAAATCGACAAAGTGAACCTTGAAATCGAAGAGGCGAAAAGGTCTTACGACTTCACGCGCGCGGCGGAACTGCAATACGGCAAACTTCCCGAACTTCAAAAACGTCTGGAAGAAGCCGAAAGCAAGGCGGTCAAAAACGAGAATTCAAGCCTGCTCCGCGACGAAGTTACGGCGGACGAAATCGCAAAAATCGTCGCAAAATGGACGGGTATCCCCGTGACGAAACTTATGGAAAGCGAGAAAACCAAACTCTTGAATCTCGGCAACGAGTTGCATAAGAGAGTTATCGGTCAAGACGAAGCGGTCACGAAAGTCGCAGACGCAATCCTGCGTTCGCGTGCGGGCATATCCGATGAAAACCGTCCTATTGGCAGCTTTATGTTCTTAGGTCCGACGGGCGTCGGTAAAACCGAGCTTGCGAAAACCCTTGCGAATTACCTTTTCGACGACGAGAGAAATATCGTGAGAATCGATATGACCGAGTATATGGAAAAATTCAGCGTGTCGCGTCTTATCGGCGCGCCTCCGGGATACGTGGGCTACGACGAAGGCGGTCAACTTACCGAAGCGGTAAGGCGCAAACCTTATTCCGTCGTGCTGTTCGACGAAATCGAAAAGGCGCACCCCGACGTATTCAACGTGCTTTTGCAGGTGCTTGACGACGGCAGAATTACCGACAGTCAGGGCAGAACGGTCAACTTCAAAAACACGATTATCATTATGACCAGTAACCTGGGCAGTCAGTATATTTTGGACGGCATCGACAAAGACGGCAACATCTCGGCAGAGGCAAAAGAGCAGGTTTCAGCCTTGTTGAAATCGACGTTCCGTCCCGAATTCCTGAACCGTCTGGACGACATCGTAACGTTCACTCCGCTTACTCGCGACAGTGTAAAGAAGATAATCGACTTGTTGCTTGAAAAACTCAATTCAAGACTTGAAAGGCAAAATCTGCACCTTAAAGTTACAGATGCGGCAAAAGACGTCATTATCGACGGCGGCTACGACGTAACGTTCGGCGCAAGGCCGTTGAAGCGTTTCATCGAAAGCCACATCGAAACGCCGGTTGCAAGAATCATACTTTCGGGCAACCTTGACGAAGGCGACGTAATAGTCGTCGACGCGGAAAACGGCTCGCTTAAAATCGCGCCCGAAAAACCCGAAAAATAAAACGAAGAAGCATCTCAAATCGAGATGCTTTTTTAATGCGAAAAATTTGCGCTTTTGAAAAATTGAAAGCCGTGCGAGACGGGGTGCGAAAATTAAGGTTTATTTTCGTTTTACAGTATATCGTTGTATAAAGTATAATATATCTATGGTCGGTAAAAACATCGGCCACGGAGGTTTTATGATTGAGATTAAAAAAATCGTAAAAACTTATCGCCCGAAAAAAGGCGGCGAGGTGAAAGCCCTTGACGACGTAAGTCTGAAATTTCCCGAAAAAGGACTTGTGTTCATACTCGGAAAATCGGGCAGTGGAAAGTCCACCTTACTGAACGTTATGGGCGGGCTCGATACGGCGGACAGCGGCGAAATCATCATCAAAGGCAAGTCGTCCAAGGAGTTCTCCACGGGCGATTTCGACAGTTACCGCAACACGTATCTCGGCTTTATTTTTCAGGAATACAACATTCTGGAAGACTTCAACGTGGGTGCGAATATCGCGCTTGCGCTGAAACTTCAAGGGGCAAAAGCGACCGACGAAAGAATCAACGAAATTCTGGACGAAGTCGGGCTTTCGGGATATGGAAAAAGAAAGCCCAACGAGTTGTCCGGCGGGCAGAAACAGCGCGTCGCAATCGCAAGGGCACTTGTCAAAAACCCCGAAATCATCATGGCGGACGAGCCCACCGGCGCGCTTGACAGCGGCACGGGAATACAAGTTTTCGATACCCTTAAAAAGTTGTCAAAGGACAAACTTGTCATCGTCGTTTCGCACGACCGCGAATTTGCCGAGTCCTACGGCGACAGGGTGATCGAACTTAAAGACGGCAAAGTAATTTCCGACATCGAAAAACACCGCATCGACGCCGAAGTGGAAGAGGGCGGCGCAGAAAACTACAAGGGTAAACTTTTGCGCTTCCCGAAAGGGTACAGGCTGACCGCCGACGACGTAAAGCGCATCAACGAATATCTTGAACGGGACGAGGCGTATTTATCGCTTGACGAAAAGGTCAACGCCGACGTAAAAACCGCGTCGCACATCGACGAAGACGGGAAAATGGAGTCGTTTGCCCCCACCGACGAAAATGCGATAAAAATTTCCGACGACAAACCATTCAGACTTATCAAATCGCGTATGCCCGTGAAAGAAAGTTTCAAAATGGGCGTCAGCGGCATGAAAACGAAGCCGTTCAGGCTGATAATTACGATTTTCTTGTGTTTCGTATGCTTTGCAATGTTCGGAATCGTGGACAGTTTTGCCGCGTACGACAGTAAGACCGCCATCGTCAACTCGATTATCGACAGCGGCATAAAATATACCACGTTCAGAAAAACGGTGCTGGTTGACGAGTTCGGCGATCAGTTCTTCACCGAAAAACGAATGTCCGACGCCGACGTCGAAAATCTGAAAAACAAGACGGGCATGGATTTTTTGCCCGTGCTGTCCGAAAGCGGCAGCGGATATTACAGCGGCGGCAGCGCGAGCGTTGCCGGGAATTTCATGAAAGACGCGACAAGCAAGGTTTATGACGGCAGCGTTGCGGGCGTTGTCGAAATCGGGGACGAAACCACCCTGAAAAAGCACAATCTTTCGCTTATGGCGGGGCGGCTGCCAAAGAGTAACGACGAAATCGCGATAAGCGACTTTGTCTTCGATTGCTTCAAAAAATGGGGATACGCCTACGTTGACGAGAACGGCATTCCCGACGAAAGCAAAAATATCGAAGCGTCGGGGATTAAAAACGCCGCGGACTTTGTCAATGCAAAACCGAACCTGAAAAACGCGGGCAGCGCGATGAACGGCACGTTCAAAATCGTCGGCGTCGTGAAAACGGGCTACGATTATTCCAGATACGCCGCTCTTGACAAGACCGTCGGCAGCGACGACGACGCGCTTGATTACTTCATGTTGCAAAGCCAGTTTTCAAGCGAGCATAACAGCGCGTTTTCGGGCTTGCTCTTTTGCGGGAAAGACTTCATCAAAAACTACCTCTCCTACAAGGGATTCGGCGGGGAAATTTACGACAGGGCGATTCTGCAAAGCGAAGAAATTAACGGAAAAACGCGCAGAATGTATATGGGCGGAGATTATCGGCACTACTTCACAACCGCCGATTACGCGGGCACCGTGTTTTTCGACAGCGGCAAAACCACGCTTTCGGACGACGAAATCGTGCTGGAAGTAAAGCAGCTTATAAACGCTTTGAAAAATGTTTATTACGACGACACGGGAATATGCGACAGGCTTGACGGAATAGAAAATTCTTCCGACAATGAAGAAATCAAAGCGACGCTTTCGCCGCTTGTGAAAGACGCGAAAATCAAAATGCAGTGCGGCGGGACTTACAACCCGTATATCACGAAAATCTTGACGATAAAAGGGTTTTTCTTTGAGGACGCGGGCGAAAATATTGACAAAAGTTTCATCGGCGTGTCCGATAGCCTTGCCGCCGAAATCAAAAACGCGCCCGTCGGAAAATACGCAAGGGCGATTTCCGGCGAAAAACTTTCAAAATCCGACCTTGAAAAAGTTGTCGAGTTTTCAATGAAAAGCGAAGACGGCGTCAAGTATTCTTTGGTCAACTACGTCGTTTCGGCGGAAAATATGGTGGGCTCTATAATTGCAGCCGTCGCCAAAATTCTGTTGTACGTCGGCATTGGCGTTTTCGTATTCGCCGTCATACTGTTTATGACTTACATTTCGGCGTCGATATCCTACAAAAAACGCGAAATCGGCATTTTACGAGCCGTCGGAGCGCGTTCAAGTGACGTTTTTGGCATATTCTTTAACGAGGCGCTTGTGATTTCGCTTATCGTATTCGTGCTTGCGACGATAGGAAGCGGCGTTGTGGTTTCCGTTGTAAACTCGTCCTTGCGCGCAACATACGGACTGCCGATAACCCTTTTAAGTTACGGAATTCGCGAGATCGGAATTATCCTTCTGGGCTGCATCGCCACGGCACTTTTCGCAAGCTTTATACCTGTACTTAGGATTGCCCGAAAGAAACCCGTCGACGCGATTAAAAACCGATAATTCGTGCCTTTTTGGCGTTTTGGCAGAACCTTGCTCGGTTACGTACGCCAAAGTACGCGCCCTCGTAAGAACCTGCCAAGAACCCCAAAAATCCATCAAATTCTCGGTTTTTAATTAGCAGGTTTTTTTGCTGACGCTCTGTCATTGCGAGCGGAAAAACGGGGGCCCCACGGGAAACTGTGTACTCGCGGGGAAAAGGCGCACGCAAGCAAAAGAGTGAGCGTTATCGTCCCCGATAACGTGATTTCAAAAGTGCAGTGTGCGCCGTACGGAAGGGCACGACTTTACATTAAAAAAAAGACCGTGGGAACGGTCGTTTTTTGTGGGCGCGTGAAAAATTATAAACTTTTCAGGACTTTGTTGACTTCCGCCATATCGCATTTGCCGGCGTATTCCGCCTTGAAGTGGCGCATTACGCTTGGCACCGATTTGTCGGGCAAGGTGATAATGACGGCTTTGATTTCGTCCTCGCTCATCATTTTGGGCAGGTACTTTTCGATTGCCGCGATTTGGTTGTTCAAAGACAGCACGGTGTCGGCTCTGCCTGCCTTTTCAAAGGCTTCTTTTTCCTCAAAGAGTTCCTTTTGCGTTTTTTTCAGGATCTGGACGTAGTCGGCGTCGGACATTTCCTCGCCTTTGCTGCGTTTTTCGATATTGAAGAGCATAAGTTTGTTTATGAGCGCGTTAAAAGCCGTGACGGTATCTTTGTCGTGCGCCTTCATTGCCTCGATTTTTGCTTTTTTGAAATCGTCGATATTCATAAAATCACCTCGGGAAAATTATAGTCCCAAGGCGGCGGAAAAGTCAATAAAATGCAACTAATCGTCGAGATTTGAAAACAAGGGGCTGTCGAAAAACTCCGAAAGAGAAATTGACAATCCTTCGCAAAGATACGCGATGGTTTGCAGTTTCGGATTTTGACTTCTTCCCGAGAAAATGCTGTTGACGGTGGACTGTATCACGCCGGACATCGTGCAAAGTTTATTGACGGTGATGTTTCGGTTGTTGCAGTATTCAAGAATACGCGCGGCGACCGCTTCGTTCAGTTTCATAATTTTAATCCTTTTCGGTTTTTAATGCGTTCAGCCAGATTGTTTTGTCAAAGCGGGTGTTTAAGGGGCTTGTGGACGGCAAAAACAGGGCGGAATCCGAAAGATATTTGTAATTTTTCAGGAATATTTCCTTTGCCTTTCCGCCGTTCAAGATAATTTTTTTGACGTTTGCCTTGTCAAGGACTTTTTGTAAGTCCGCAACCTTATAATTTTTAATCGTGCTGTCAAGGCTGCCCGTTATTTCGCACTCGGCGACGACGTCCCAAAGGGCGATTTTGTGGTTTTTAAGCAGGGCTTGCTTTTCGTCAATCGTTTCGGGCGCGGGTTCGCCAAAGGCCTCCGAAAGGACTTTCCAGAATCTGTTTTGTTTGTTGCCGTAATAAAAGTTCGTCTCGCGCGAGATGACGCTCGGGAAACTTCCGAGAATCAATATTTCGCTGTCTTCGTCGAAGAACGGCAGAAATCCCTTGTAAATCATACTTGGATTATACAACAAAAAATGCGCGTGCGGTATTGATTTATCGAAAATTTCGGGATATAATATTTCCGAACGGAAGGTGAGAAAAATGATTTTATATTTTACGGGTACGGGCAATGCGAAATATATTGCCGAAAAAATCGCAAAAGTAACGGGCGACGAAACAAAAAATATCGTGGCGTTTACCCGCGATAACGAGAAATTGTCGATAGGGGACGGGGAAAGACTTGTCCTTGTCAGCCCCGTGTACTACTGGGGTATTCCCGAATCGGTGAAAGGATTTCTGAAAACCCTGAAAACTGCGGGAAGATATTTCGCGATAGTTCTCGAATGCGGCGGAAGCACCGGGAACGCGCAGGGCGTGTGCGAAAGATATGTGAGCCCCGACGCGGTGTTCGGCGTTGTCGCAGTCGATAATTTCTGCCCGATGTTCAAAATCGAATCCGCCGAAGAAACGGAAAAACGACTTGACGCGCAAAACGCAAAAATCGCCGTTATCGCGGACAAAATCAGGAACGAGGAAAAGGGCGACTTCAACGACGCAAAAGGTGGTTTTTATAAACTCAACACCGCGCTTTTGTATCCGCTTTACGAAAAATTCGGCGGAAGAAAGACAAAGTTTTCGGTGTCAGACAAATGCGTGAATTGCGGGCTTTGCGAAAGCATTTGTCCGGTTTCCGCAATAAAAATCGAAAACGGAAAGCCCGTATGGACAAAAGAAAAGTGCGATATGTGCTTGGGGTGTCTGTCAAGATGCCCGAGAAACGCAATCTCGATTAAGAAGTCTTTGAAAAACGGTCGCTACGTAAATCCGCGCGTCAAATTCTGAAAACCCCGAAAAATATTTTTGAAAAAGCAGCCTTTGCAAGGCTGTTTTTTGTTGCCTTTTTATCATATCTTATATAAAATAACATTAAGTAATTTCTATGTAGGTAAAGAGGATGCAAAAGAAGTTATCGAAGTTTTCACACGGTCTGAAAAAAATTCCCGAAGGTATCGTAAAACTCAGATGGGTGTTTCTCGTTCTATTCGTCGCGCTGTCGATATTCGGCGCGGTGATGATTCCGCGTACGAAAATCAACTATGACCTGACGGGGTATCTGCCTGCACACTGCGATTCGTCAACTGCTCTCGAACTTCTGAAAAAAGAGTTTGACGACAAGGGCATGGCATACGTTATGGTAAAGGACGTTACGCCCGAAAAAGCAGGTGAAATCAAGACGAGGCTGGAACAAGTCAAAGGCGTCGCGACGGTTACTTACGTTGAGAGTATGAACTACAAAAACAACTCGGCACTCTATACCGTCACGCTGAAAGACTATGACTCGACGGCAGGTGCGTTCGGCGCGGTAAAAGACGTAATCGACGCTTTATCCGACGAAAAAGCATATTTATCCGGTCAATCTGCATTTTCATACTACACAAAACTTGAAACCGAACAAAGCATAATGAAGCTTGGAATCGCAATCGTCGTGATTATTCTGCTGGTTATGCTGTTCACGTCGAAGACTTATTTCGAACTCATCGTGCTTATCCTCGTTTTCGGCGCGGCGATGGCGATAAACATGGGGACGAATTTCTTGTTCGTCAACGGTATTTCTTACATTGCGAATCTGGTTGCGCTCGTGCTGCAACTCGCGCTGTCGCTTGACTACTCGATTATCCTTTTGCACCGCTATATGGAAGAAAGAGATAACGGCGAAGACGCAAAAACCGCGACGGTTACCGCACTTACGAAAGGGCTGCCCGAAATTCTGTCAAGTTCCCTTACGACGGTGGCGGGGCTTGCCGCGCTTATGCTGATGACTCTTTCAATCGGCTCGGAAATCGGGTTGTCGCTTGCAAAAGGTATCGTCATCTCGATGGCGACGGTCATATTCTTTATGCCCGCGCTTCTTGTGATTTTCGACAAACCCATTCAAAAAACCCGTCACAAATCTTTCGTGCCGAACGTTACGAAACCCGCCCGCGCAATCGTCAAAGCAAGGAAAGTTATCGTGCCGGCGTTTTTGCTTATCGCAATCCTTGCGGGAGTCGCGCAGGGTTTCAACAAATATTCGTTCAACTACAACAGCGGCTCGCTTATCGTCGCGCCGAAAAAGGTCATCGAAGAAACGGGCTTCGGCACGCTTAACTCGCTTGTCGTGGTTGTGCCGAAAGGCGACGCCGAAAAAGAACGCCAACTTGTGAAATACGTGGAGTCTTTCGACCTTATCGACAAATCGCAAACGACCGCTCTTGCTACAATCAACGTGTATTCTTTCATCGACGCGGATTCTTCGGAAACGCTGTATCTTACCGACGAATTGTCCAAGGCGGAAATACTTGCTTTAATTGATAAAATCCCCGCGGAAACCGACGAAGAAAAGCAAAAAGTAGCCTTGGTGAAAAACTTTGCGAACGGCTGGTTTGACGAATACGTCGAAAAATACATGCCCGAAAGCACCGACAAAGAAACCGTCAAAGTCAGGCTTATCGACCTTCTGGACTTCGCCGTCCGTGAAAAACTTGACAGGCTTTCGCCGCTTTTGAACGGAAACGAAGAAATAAAAGCCTATCTCGATCAGGTCAAACAAATTTCCTTTGCAAAGGCTAATCTCGAATCCGAAAACTATTCCCGCATCACGTTCAACATCAACGGCGGGGTGGAAGACGACGACGTGTTTGAACTTGTCAAAACCTTGAAGACGGGCGTGTCCGACTTCTACGAGGAAAGATATATCACCGGCGAAAGCGTCGTGTGCTATGAGATGAGCGAATACTTTATGAAAGACAACCTTATGGTGTGTCTGTTCACCGATTTGTTCATTCTGGTTATATTGCTTATAACGTTCAGGAATATTTCGCTTCCGATAATTCTTATTCTTGCGATTCAGGGCGGAATTTTCATCAACTTTGCGATTCCGTTCTTGTCCAAGACGTCGATTTCGTTCATCGGCTACCTTATAATAAGCGCGATACAGATGGGCGCGACAATCGACTACGCAATCGTACTTACCAACAGATACCGCGGCATAAGGAAAGATTTCACCGACCGCTACGACGCAATGGCTGCCGCAACAAACGCCGTGTTCCCGACAATTCTGACGTCGGGCGTCATTCTTACGGCAACCGGCTTCGTTATGAGCATGCTGTCGTCGGGTGTAGTGGCGCAACTCGGGCTTTTGCTGGGCGTAGGCACGCTGACGTCGATAATCATCGTGTTGTTCGTCCTGCCGTCGCTTCTTCTGGTGACAGAGAAAGTCGTCGATAAAACCGACTTTTCAAAACTGTTCAGAAGAAAACAAAAAGCCGCCGTCGAAGAAGTTACGCTAAGCCCCGACTTCACGGAGCCTTCCGACAACGCCGTAAAGGCACAGAAAACCGAAAACGAACAAGGTTGATTTTGCCGTCGTAAATGAGTTGACAAAAAAGATATTTCGCATTATTATTTTCATATCGATATAAAAGGGCGTATTATGAAAAACTTCGTCGAAAACAAGTTTTATTACTATTACTTTCAAAACAACGTTTCATTCTGCAAGGGACGCTGAAAGTCGACGCACTTTTTTTTCAGGTAAGTTAGCGATTCCTTTGCGGAATCGCTTTTTTTATACGAAAAACCGCGCCGATTTGCAATATATACGGAAAACGGCGCGAAATATGTGAAAAAACGATGGTTTTATAATCAAAATTGATTATAATGGAAAAGACAGAGGTTTATATGAAAGATATTTTGGACGCAAGGAACGAAATCAACGAAATCGACAAACAAATGGCGCAGCTGTTCCAGAAAAGAATGGAAGCCGTGAAAGACGTCGCCGTGTATAAAAAGTACAACGGTCTGTCCGTCCGCGACCTTTCCCGCGAGGCGGAAGTCGCAAAACGCAATTCAAAATTCGTCACGGACGAAAGTCTGAAACCGTATTACGTCGACTTCATCAGAAACACGATCGACGTGTCCTGTAAGTATCAGGAATCGCTGCTTCGGAATATGACCGTCGCGTACTGCGGCGTGGAGGGGGCGTTTGCACACATTGCCGCAAAGAAAATGTTCCCGACCGCGACGTATAAGCCCTGCGCGACTTTTTCGGAGGCGTACGAGGGAGTCGAAAATGGCGACTACGACTGCGCCGTGCTTCCGCTTGAAAACAGTTACGCCGGGGAAGTCGGCGAGGTTATGGATTTGACCTTTTCGGGCGATCTGCATATAAATCAGGTTATCGAAGTGCCGATCACGCACAATCTTTTGGCGTTGCCCGGCGCAAGCGTCGACACGATAAAAACTGTCGTCAGCCACCCGCAGGCGCTCATGCAGTGCGCGGATTTCATAAAGAAAAACAATTTTGAGGTCAAAGCGTACTCCAACACCGCGCTTGCCGCAAAGTTCGTCAAAGACAGCGGCGACAAAACGATTGCCGCGATTGCCTCCGACGAAACCGCAAACGTGTTCGGGCTCGATATCATTGAAAAAAGCGTCAACGACGTGAAAACCAACACAACGAGATTCGCCGCGTTTTCAAGGGTTGAAAATACGCCGTTTTGCCTTACGAAAAGAGAAAACGAAAACTTTATTCTGGTGTTCACGGTGCAGAACGAATCGGGCGCGCTCGCAAGCGCGTTGAACATAATCGGCGCACACAACTTCAATATGCGCGCGCTTCGTTCCCGTCCGATGAAAAACCTGAAATGGAATTACTATTTTTACATCGAGGCGGAAGGAAACGTCAATACGCAAAACGGAAAAGAACTTATGCAAGAACTGTCCGCGCTTTGCGCCAAGCTGAAACTTGTCGGCAGCTACTTCTCGGACGAGGAATACGAAAAATGATTATACCCGTAAATCTTGACGAAAAATACGACGTCATCGTCGAAAACGGCGCGCTTGACGCCGCGGAAAAATACCTTAACCTTAACAGAAAGGTTCTGGTTCTGACCGACGACGGAGTGCCCGAAATATACGCCGAAAAAGTCGCGAAAAAATGCGAAAACCCCGTTGTCGTGACACTTAAACACGGCGAAGAAAGCAAAAACTTCGACAACTTCAAACATATCCTTTCCGTTATGCTTGAAAACTCGTTTTCAAGGAAAGATTGCGTTGTGGCTGTCGGCGGCGGCGTTGTCGGGGATATCGGCGGATTTGCCGCGTCGTGTTATATGCGCGGCGTCGATTTTTACAACGTGCCGACAACCCTTTTGTCGATGGTGGACTCGTCAATCGGCGGGAAAACCGCAATCGACTTTATGGGAGTGAAAAACGTCGTCGGCTCATTTTATCAGCCGAAAGCGGTCGTGGTCGACCCTCGCGTTTTAAGCACGCTTGACAACAGACAATTTTTTGCAGGGCTTGCGGAGTCGATAAAAATGGCTGCGACGTCGGACGCATCGCTTTTTGAATTTATCGAAAACGCCGACGTGAAACGCGACGTGAAAGAAATCATCGAAAGGTCGATACTCATCAAAAAAGCCGTTGTGGAAAAGGACGAAAAAGAAGAGGGGTTAAGGAAGGTTCTGAACTTCGGTCACACCGTCGGGCACGCAATCGAAAGCGCGGAGCGGGGTAGACTTTTGCACGGCGAATGCGTTGCGACGGGTATGCTGTACGCATGTTCCGACGGCGTAAAAACACGCCTTGAAAACCTTATGACAAAGTTTGGTCTTCCCGTCAGAACCGAAAAAACAGCGGCGCAACTTCTGCCTTTCATCACGCACGACAAAAAAGCGAGCGGCGGAAAAATCTCGACGGTGTACGTCGACGAAATCGGAAGTTTCAAATTTATCGACCGCACCGCGGAAGAAATACTTTTAATATCGGAGAAAAAGAAATGAAAAACACGTTCGGAAACAGCATTTCGCTTACCATATTCGGCGAAAGTCACGGCGAATGCGTCGGCGCGGTTATCGACGGACTCGCGGCGGGAATCGTCGTTGACGAAAACCTGATAAGGGAAGACCTTAAAAGGCGCGCTCCGGCGACAAGCACGGACACCGCGCGCCGCGAAAACGACAATTTCAAAATTGTGAGCGGCGTGTTCAAAGGCAGGACGACGGGCGCTCCGATTTGCGTGATTGTCCCAAACGAAAATACGAAAAGCGGCGACTACGATTACGGTATCGCGCGGCCGTCGCACGCCGATTACACGGCGTTTTGCAAATATCACGGATATGAAGATTACCGCGGCGGCGGACACTTTTCGGGGCGCGTAACGGCAGGGATAGTTGCTGCCGCTTCGATTGTAAAAAGCGCGCTGGAAAACGTCGGAATTTACATTGCGACGCATGTCATTGAATGTGCGAACGTGCAGGATAAGCCGTTTAACGACATCAAAAACGAGATATTAACCGTTAAATCTGCAACATTCCCCGTTATCGACAAAGCGCAAGGGGAAAAGATGCAGGAAGAAATCGAAAAAGCGAAAGCCGACGGCGACAGCGTCGGCGGCGCCACCGAAACCGCAATAATCGGTTTGCCCGAAGGGGTCGGCGAGCCGTGGTTCGACAGTGTTGAAAGCATACTCTCGCACGCGCTGTTTTCAATCGGCGGTATTAAGGGCGTGGAATTCGGCAACGGCTTTGAAATGACAAAAATGAGAGGAAGCGCCGCAAACGACGCGTTCGCTTTGGAAAACGGAAAAGTCGTAACGCTTACGAATAACAACGGCGGTGTAAACGGCGGCATCACCAACGGTATGCCCGTGATTTTCAAGTGCGCCGTGAAACCCACGCCGTCCATTTACAAAACGCAGAAAACGATAAATTTTTTGAAAAACGAAGAGACCGAAATCAATATTCGCGGCAGACACGATCCCGCGATAATAAGAAGGATTTGTCCCGTTATCGACGCGGTTGCCGCGCTTGCCGTCGCCGATCTTCTGCAACAAAAATACGGCGCGGACGTCATGACAAAAGGTATCGGAAAATGAAATACGGGCTCATCGGAAAACCGCTCGGACACAGTTTCTCGCGCGAAATACACGCACTTATTGCGGACTATGATTATCGTCTTTTTGAAATCGACGAGGACGAGTTGCCGCGCTTTTTTCAAGAACGCGATTTTTCGGGCATAAACGTTACGATTCCTTACAAGCAGGCGGTGATTCCGTTTCTGGACAAAATATCCGACGAGGCGAAAAAAATCGGCGCGGTGAACACGATTGTTAAAAAGGAAGGGAAACTTTTCGGATTCAACACCGACTATTTCGGCATGCGCGCGCTCATCAAAAGCACGGGGCTTGACCTTGAAAACAAAAGCGTTCTGATACTCGGCACGGGCGGCACGTCGAAAACCGCCGTTGAGGTTTCAAAAAGCCTTGGCGCGAAAAAAATCGTGAAAGTGTCAAGAAAAAAGTCTTTTGGCGCGGTGACATACGACGAAGCGTACGAAAAGTATTCGGGCGCGGACGTCATCATAAATACTACGCCTGTCGGAATGTTTCCAAATGCCGACAAAACGCCCGTCGACGTTAAAAAATTCAAAAATTTGCAGGGTGTTATCGACGCGGTTTACAACCCCCTTCGCACAAATTTCGTGCTTGACGCCGAAAGTTTCGGCGCGAAAGGGCGCGGCGGACTGTATATGCTTGTGGCGCAGGCTGTTTATGCGTCGGCGTTGTTTCTGGATAAAACCGCGGACGAGAGCGCCATCGACAAAACGTACGACCGCATACTGAAAGAAAAGCGCAATATCGTGCTTTGCGGTATGCCGTCTTCCGGGAAAACGACCGTCGGGAAAGAAATTGCAAAAGCTTTTGGCAAAAAGTTTATCGACACCGACGACGTCGTGGTTGAAAAAAAGAAGGAATCCATAAGCGATATTTTTGAAAAGCACGGCGAAGGAGAATTTAGGAAGGAAGAACGGCTTGCAATCGAGGAATTGTCAAAAGAAAACGGGCTTGTCATCGCAACGGGCGGCGGCGCGGTGCTGGACGAAAACAATGTCCGCGCGCTCAAACGAAACGGCGTAATTCTGTTTCTGAACAGAAGCCTTGAAAACCTTGTCGCAACTGCCGACAGACCATTGTCCAAGGACACCGAAAAACTCAAAAATCTTTTTAAAAAAAGATACGACGTTTATAAGTCGTGCGCGGACGCGGTAATCCCCGCAGACGGCGAAATCGACGACGTCGTCGAAAAAATACAAGGAGTTTTATTATGAAATTTCTTATTCTGAACGGACCGAATATCAATATGCTGGGCATAAGAGAGCCCGAAATTTATGGAGAAGAAACGTACGATACCCTTGTCGAAAAGATCAAAGAGCACGCGGAAGAGATCGGCGTCAAAGTCGAGTTTTTCCAGTCGAACCACGAAGGCGCGCTCATCGACGAAATCCAGCGCGCGTACTTTTCGCAAGTTGACGGCATCGTGTTCAATCCCGCGGGATATACGCATACGAGCGTTGCGCTTGCCGACGCCGTGAAAGCCGTGTCGATACCCACCGTCGAGGTGCATATTTCGTACGTCAGCGAAAGGGAAACGTACAGACAGATAAGTTTTGTTAGAGCGGTCGCAATCGACACCGTCGAAGGGCAAGGACTTAACGGTTACCTTATCGCGATGGACGCGCTCAAAAATCATCTTATAAATAATGAAGGTTAAAATTCTGCCGTCAAAAACGTCGGGCGAAGTTTCGGCGCCGCCGTCAAAAAGTTTTGCTCACCGATATTTTATCGGCAGCGTTTTGTCGCGCGGAAAGTGCGTGATAAAAAATATTGCGGACAGCGACGATATTTCGGCAACGCTTTCGTGCATCGAACAACTTGGCGGAAGTGTAACGAAAGACGGAAATACCGTGACCGTTATTCCGACGGCGAAGTCGCAAATCGAAAACGCGGTTTTCGACTGCAAAGAAAGCGGCAGTACGCTGAGGTTTTTTATCCCCGTCGTGCTTGCGACAGGCGCGAAAAACTGCACGTTTTCAGGGAGCGAAAGACTGCTTGCGCGCGGGATAAAGGAATACGAAAAACTTTTTGAAAACAGCGACGTAAAAATAAAATCCGACGAAAAATCAATCGAAGTAAACGGGACACTCTCGGCGGGGAATTACGAAATAAGCGGCGAGGTCAGCAGTCAATATACAACCGGAATGTTGTTTGCATTGTCGAGTACCCCAGGCAAAAGCACGCTTAAAATCACGGGAAATGCCGAAAGCCGCGCTTACGTCGATATGACGATAAAAGTTTTGAAAGACTTCGGCGCGGATATTAAGGAAACCGAAAAAAACTTTTTTGAAATAAACGGAAAAGGACGGCTTTCGCCAGGTGAATTTACCGTCGAGGGCGACTGGTCAAACGCCGCGTTTTTAATTGCGCTTTCCCGCTTTGCGGGGACAATAAGCGTTTCGGGACTCAACGAAAACAGCGTGCAGGGCGACAGGTTTTGCACTGCCGCATTTGACGCGCTGGACGGCGAAAACGCCGAAATCGACCTTAAAGACTGTCCCGACCTTGCGCCGATACTGTTTTCTTACGCCGCATATAAAAACGGCGGAAAGTTCACAAACACAAGGCGGTTAAGGATGAAAGAAAGCGACCGCGCAAATGTTATGGCGGAAGAACTGAAAAAATTCGGCGCAAATGTTAAAGTGTACGAAAACAGTGTTGAAATTGAAAAAACGCAACTTAAACCGCCGATTGTGCCGCTTTGCGGACACAACGACCACCGCATCGTAATGGCGCTTTCGGTGCTTGCGGCAGTTTTCGGCGCGGAAATCGACGGGGCGGAGGCAGTGAACAAAAGTTATCCCGATTTCTTCCGTGACATAAATAAAGCAGGAGTAAACGTATATGAAATTCGATAAAAACACAAAAATCCTGATCGTAGGGCTTGGGCTTATCGGCGGCAGTTACGCAAAGGCGTTGTCGGACAACGGATACTTCGTCGGCGCAATCGACAAAAAGAAAAGTTCGGTCGAGTACGCGTTGAAAAACGGGCTGATACAAGTCGGCGAGACAAGCGTGAAAAACGATTTCGTAAAGGACTTTGACCTTATCGTTTTTGCGCTGTATCCGCACGATTTCATAAACTGGATCAAGGAATATCAATCATCAATAAAGTCGGGCGCGCTTATTACCGACGTTACCGGCGTAAAAACTTTCGTCGTCGAAAACGTGCAGAAAATACTTCGTGGCGACTTGGAATTCGTGGGGGCGCATCCGATGGCAGGCAAAGAAGTCAGCGGCGTCGAAAACGCCGATCCTGAGATCTTCGTCGGCGCAAATTATATCGTGACGCCAACGAAAAGGAATACCGACGAAAACGTGCAGGCGGTGAAAGACCTCGGCCGCGCGCTCGGTTTTGAAAGAATATCTTCGCTTTCGCCCGAAGAGCACGATGAAACGGTGGGATTTTTGTCGCATCTGACGCATTGCATCGCCGTTTCGCTGATGGTATCCAAAAAGTCGCACCATCTTGCCGAATACACGGGCGATTCCTTCCGCGACCTTACCCGCATCGCAAAAATCAACGACGAAATGTGGAGCGAACTTTTCCTTGCAAACAAGGACGAACTCTTAAAACAAATGGACCTGTTTGAAGAAAAGTTCAACCAACTGAAAGAAGATATTAAAAACGATAATCGTGAAAATATAAGAGAAACGCTGCGCGAATCCACGGCGCGCCGCAAAGTGTTTGACAAAGACGCAAAGGAGACAAAATAAATGAATCTCGAATTCAAAAGAAAACTGCCGACGTTGCAGGAAATCAAGGCGATGTATCCGCTTGACGACGCGCTTGCGGCGCACAAAAAAGATACCGACGCCACGCTCAAAAACATTTTTTCGGGGAAGGATAACCGCCTGCTTCTGGTAATCGGGCCGTGTTCCGCCGACAGAGAGGACGCCGTTCTCGACTATATTTCAAGGCTCAGGCGCGTGCAGGAAAATGTCGCCGACAAAATCGTCATCGTGCCGCGCATTTATACCAACAAACCGCGCACGACCGGCGACGGCTACAAGGGAATGCTGCACCAGCCCGATCCCAACGCCGACGAAAATATGCTGAAAGGGCTGATCGCCATAAGGAAGTTGCACATAAAGGCGCTTAACGAAACGGGATTTTCCTGCGCGGACGAAATGCTTTATCCCGAAAACCACCTGTATCTGTCCGACGTGTTGTCGTACGTTGCGGTCGGCGCAAGGTCGGTTGAAAACCAATTCCACAGGCTCACGGCAAGCGGGCTCGACATACCCGTCGGCATGAAAAACCCGACAAGCGGCGATTTGTCCGTCATGATGAATTCGATACGCGCGGCGCAGCACCCGCATACGTTCGTGTATTCGGGGTGGGAAGTAAACAGCGCGGGAAATACGCTCGCGCACGCGATACTGCGCGGTTCGGTGGATAAAAACGGACAGGCAATCCCGAATTACCATTACGAAGACCTTATCAAACTTTGCGATCTGTACGCGAAAAGCGGGCTTGAAAATCCCGCCGTCATCGTCGATACCAACCACTCGAATTCGGCAAAAAAATTTGACGAGCAGCCGCGCATCGCAAAAGAAGTGTTGCACAGCACGCGTTATTCCAAAGGTATCGGAAAAATGGTGAAAGGGCTGATGATCGAATCGTATATCGAGGACGGCTCGCAACCGTCGGACGGCAAAATTTACGGGAAATCCATCACCGACGCATGCCTCGGGTGGGACAAAACCGAAAGGCTTATTTACGATATTGCGGATTTAAGATAAAAAATTCGGCGATAAAGTCGATAATTCGTCAAATAAACGAAAAATAAAAGCGCGGACAAAACGTCCGCGCTTTGCATTAAACAACAATATTAAAAGAATCTTGCGACAAGGTCTTTGGAGTATTGCACCGTTTCTTCCATATCGCCGAAGCTCATGATTTCGCCGGCGTAATATGTGTTGAGTTGACCTTGCATACTTTCGACTTTTTCATACCAGCCGTCGGCGTAGTCTTTCTCAAACACGTGGGGGAAGTAATACCACTTTCTCTCATAGACGCATTTGTCGATGTCGATGCCGCAAAGTTTCATATCGTCCCAAGCCATCTTTTTCGCTTCTTCGTAGGTTTTGAGTTCCTTACCCTTGTAGTTGCGCAGGACGTAAGTTGTAAGAACCTGATTGGGTTCGTCCTTCCATCTGTGATAGAACACCATAAGGTGACCGAGTCTTTCGGGAACCATGTTGTCGAAGAGATAGCCCGACATATCGGGATAATAAGTGCCTTTCTTGCAGGTGATTGCGGTGACGTCGTAGCGTTCGTAATCGATTTTCGAGAAGAGCGCTTTTTCCTGTTCGGTCGCGTCGAAGTAGGAAGGCAGATATTGCAGGGGAGCGGTGACGATGATTTTGTCGTATTCTTCCATTTTGTCGCCGATATAAACCTGAACTTTGCCGTTTTCACGCGTAACTTTCGTGATGTTGACGTTCAGGCGGGCGGGGTGTTGAAGTTTCTCGTTGACCGCTTCGTAAATGCTTTGCGTGCCGTCTTTCCACGTCCACAAATCCTTGTTTACGAAGAACATTGCGGTTGCGAAGTCAAGGTATTTCATGACGTATGCTGCGGGGATTTCGTCAAAGAAGCCGTATCCGAACGCAGTGTAAGGTCCAATCCAGATTTCTTGCGCAAGTTCAACCTTGTTGAGTTTGCAAAAATCCTTGAAATTCATGCACAGATCTTTGAGGTTGGGGTTTTCGCCGACAACGTGTTCGCCGGTGACCGGATCGTATCCGTCGTATTTACCCTCGGAAATTCCCTTGTGACCGGTGTATTGATATCCCTTGTACTTGGTCGCAAGCAGCGTGCCGAGTTTTTTGACCTGTGATTTCATCTTCAAAAGATGCGGGATAAGCAGGGGGTTTTTCTTCGTATTGAACGGATCGTACGGTTTCCCGTTCATTTTGCGATACGCACGTTCGAGTTTCGGTCCGTTGTGATCGACGCCGCCGAATAATTCAAGCTCATGCACGGCGTAATACGTCGGGCAACCCATAATCGCGCCCATTTCAAATCGCTTTCCGTCATGATACGGAGAGTGGCATTTTCCGCCGACGTGGTCTTCTTTTTCAAGAATCGAATAATCGGTATAACCGTTCTTTTCAAGATGGACTGCCGCGCTTAATCCCGCGGGACCGGCGCCGATGATACAAATCTTTTCATTCTTTGCCATAATAATCTCCTTGAATTATGTAAGTCTTGAAACCTACAAATTATTTTTTATTACAAAATAATTATATCACCTAATTTTTCAATGTAAATACTTTTGTTAAAATTTTGACGAAAAATATCGAAAGTTTGCGTTTAAGTATTCACAACGTAATTTCGGCGTGGTATAATGAGATTGATTTAAGAGGTGAAAAAATGAAATTTACGTCTTTTGTTCAACTTTTGCTGAGCGGCGCGACGAATTATCCCGACAACGTTGCGCTCTTGTACGACGAGGGCGGAACGACGGTCAAAAAAACGTACGCTCAGTTATACGCCGACGTCAAAGATCGCGTCCGCGCGCTTGAAAGTATGAAAGAAACCTGCGTGGGTATTATCGAAGCGCCGTCGGAAAAATGGATTGTCGATATGTTCGCGTGCGTGATTGCCGGAAAGCAAACGGTGCTTCTTGACGCGATGTCGGACGCCGCGACGCTCCAAAAATGCGTTCTTGCAACCGACGTCGAAACTATTCTCACCGACAACCTGACCGCGCCGTATGCGACCGCGTTGAAGTTTTGTCCGCACACGCTGAACAGGACGGACAGAGAAGGAGATATATTGTTTTTCACGTCGGGCACAACGGAGTCTTCAAAAGCGGTGGTGCTGACCTCGAAATCCCTTTGCGCCAGCGCCTGGAACGGACAGGAAAGATGCCCGTGCAACGAAAACGACAATCTGCTTTGCGTGCTTCCGCTCACTCACGTGTTCGGGTTCGTATGTTCGATGTTGTGGCCGTTGTCGCAGGGCGCGTGCGTGTCGTTGACAAGGGGGCTTCGTTATCTCCCGTTCGACGCGAAATATTTCAACCCGACGATTATATCCGTCGTGCCGTCCGTGTTGAAATTCCTTTTGAACTTCAACGCGCTTAACGATAATTTGCGTATGGTGCTTGTCGGCGCGGGCCCCGCAAGCGAGCAGGTGCTGGACGCCGTGAAAGCAAAAGGCGTCGAAATCCGCTTTGGCTACGGGCTGACCGAAACGTCAAGCGGCGTTGCCATAAGCACGGGCGAAAATCCGTTTGCGATGACGCCGTGTCCCGACGACGAAATCACGCTTTCGGACGACGGCGAAATATTGATAAAATGTCCCGAATGTATTATGAAAGGGTATTACAAAAACAAAACCGCAACCGACGAAGTGCTGATAAACGGCGTGTTCCATACGTGCGACCTCGGCAAATTCGACAAAGACGGCAACCTTTATATCACGGGCAGAAAAAAAGATATTCTCGTCCTTGAAAACGGCACGAAGATTTATCTTGCCGAGTGGGAGGCGGAACTTCAAAAAGCCTTGAATATCGACGATATCGCGCTTGCGCACAAAGACGGCGTCGTGACGTTGTTCGTCGGCGACAAGGACGGCAATATCGACAAGGACGACGTGAAAAACAAGGTAAACGAATTCAACAAAACAAAATCTTTCGACCGACAGATCGGGGACGTTCGCATCATGCCGCACGCCCTTGAAAGGACGGCGACGGGCAAAATAAAACGCTGGGCTTTATAACGACGTATTCTGCACAAAGGAGTATAAAAATGCAAGTCACAAAACAAGAAATTCAGGACAACCTTACAAAGCTGGTGAAACAATACGTTCCTTCTCTTCAAAACGAAGAAATCACGCGCGAAACCCCCATCAATTCAAAGGGGTACGAATCGCTCAATTACATATATATCGTATGCACGCTTGAAAGCGACTACAACGTAAAAATTCCCGATAAGGTGTGGATGAAACTACGCAGCGTCGGCGAAGTCGTGGACGTAGTTTACGATATGGCAACGAAAAAATAATTTTGCGGAATTTCGCAAAACAGCCGCTTAATCATACCAAAAATATGGATAAAGTCAACGATTTAATATATACGGTCCGCAAGAAGATGCTTGCCGACGACGTTACGATGTTTCGGAAATTGCGCCCGTCGGTGCTTTTACGGCTCATTCAGGAAATATCCATCGCACACACCGAAGCACTTGGCGCAGGCAGGGCGAAAACGCTTGACAAAGGCGTTTTGTGGGTTGTCGCAAGAATGAAAATCGAAATAAACAGACTACCTTCTTACGACGAAACCGTCACCCTTGAAAGCTTTGCGGGCAAAACCTTGCGCGTGCTTTTCCCGCGGTATTACGAGATGTTGGACGAAAGCGGTAATACGCTTGTCAAAGCAAGCGCGGTATGGCTCCTGATGGACGAAAAAACAAGGCATATGGCGTTCCCCGATGAGTACGGCGTGGAGATCCCGTCCCTTGAAAAAGATATCGGGATTGCTCTTCCGTGCGGCGTTTCGCCGGGCACTCAGAAAAACAAGAAAACTTTCGTGGCGTCATACAGCAGGGTTGACATCAACGGGCATATGAACAACAGCAAATACGTCGACGAAGCCGAAGACCTGCTTGGCGCGGAATACCTTGAAACTCACGAAATGAAGTCGCTTGAAATCGAGTTCAAGTCCGAGATAAAATACGGCGCGCACGTTCGTTTGGAATACACGATAAACGGGGACGAACTTACCATGGCGGGATACGTGAGAAAACGCCCGTGTTTTGCGCTCACGGCAAAGTTTGCGCGCACGGAAAAGAAGTAAAATATTTTTGTGTTTTTCGAGTGCGCGATATTAAAAATATTTGACGATATCGCGTGATTATGATAAAATGCAGGCAAATAAGGGAGTAATCGGCACCCTTCACCCGGGGTGTAATAAAACCGCTAACACGAGCGCAAACTCCGGTTTTATTTGAAATGATGAGACTTATCCGTATGGATAGGTCTTTTTTATTTTGCGAAAGCCGGAACAAAACGATATCGACCTTGCGAAAAAACGATACGAACAAAAATATTTAACAATAGATATAGGAGTTTTATGAAACACTATCTTGAAAACATCGACGAAGTTTGTCGGGACGTGAAAACGGGCGTCGACGGCATAACTTCGCAAGAGGCGGAATCTCGTCTTGAATCAAACGGCAAAAACAAACTTGCCGAGGGTAAAAAAGAGCCGATTATTCTGCGTTTGTTGAAGCAGTTTATCGAGCCGATGACGCTGATACTCATCGTCGCCGCGATAATTTCGGGTATTCTGACTGTGGTCAACAATTCTTCCGGCGGCAAAAAAGAGTTTCCATCCGACGTTATCATAATAATGGCGGTCGTCATCATCAACGCGGTTCTCGGCGTCGTGCAGGAGAGCAAGGCGGAAAAAGCCATCGACGCGTTGCAAAAAATAGCCGCCGCCACGTCAAAGGTCATAAGGGACGGAAAACTCGTCGTCGTAAAAAGCGAAGATCTGGTCGTGGGCGACGTTATCGTCCTTGAAGCGGGCGACGCGGCTCCGGCAGACGCGCGAATTATCGAGTGCGTGAGCATGAAAGCCGAAGAAGCCGCGCTCACCGGCGAGTCCGTTCCCGTGCTTAAAACGTCGGACGCCATAAGCGCACCAAACGGGGAAGTACCTCTCGGCGACAGGAAAAACATGGTATTTATGGGCAGCACCGTCGTTTACGGCAGAGGCAAGGCGGTTGTCGTCGCAACGGGTATGGACACCGAAATGGGCAAAATCGCGACCGCGCTCACTCAGGCGAGGGAAAGCAAAACGCCCCTTCAACAAAAGCTTTCGCAACTCAGCAAAGTGCTTACGTATCTCGTAATCGGCATTTGCGCGGTGATTTTTGCGGTCAGTATGATTCGCGCCGCCGCCACAGGAACGCTTAAAGCGAACACTGCCGCGACGATACTCGACACGTTTATGGTTGCGGTATCGCTTGCCGTTGCGGCAATTCCGGAAGGTCTTGCGACGGTTGTAACGATCGTGCTTTCAATCGGCGTAACCAACATGTCAAAGCGCAACGCGATAATAAGAAAACTCACCGCCGTCGAAACGCTCGGCTGCACGCAAATCATCTGCACGGACAAAACGGGCACGCTTACTCAAAATAAAATGACGGTTGTCGACCATTACGGCAGCGACGAAAATCTGCTTGCAAACGCAATGTCGCTTTGCTCTGACGCCGAGTTCGACAAGGACAAAGGCGAGGCAGTCGGAGAACCTACAGAGTGCGCGCTTGTCAATTACGCGGCGACGCTCGGACTCGATAAAAACAATCAAAAAGAGATTTATCCCCGCATAGGCGAAATACCGTTCGACTCCATGCGTAAGATGATGACCACCGTCCACAAGGACGAAAACGGCAATATTCTGCAATTCACGAAAGGCGCGCCCGACGAAATTGTCAAACGTTGTTCGTTTTATCTCAAAGACGGAAAAGCGGTTAAAATGGACGAAGGGAAACGCAATGAAATTCTTGCCGCAAACAAAGAAATGGCGGACAGGGCGCTTCGCGTGCTTGCAGTCGCTCAAAAACGTCTTGATTTTGAAAAAAGCGAATATACCACCGAAAACGACGAAAAAGATATGTGTTTCGTGGGGCTTGTGGGCATGATAGACCCCGTTCGTCCCGAGGTCAAGCCTGCAATCGACGAGTGTAAAAAAGCGGGTATTCGTCCCGTTATGATCACGGGCGACCATAAGGATACCGCTGTTGCCATCGCAATGCAACTTGGGATTATCACCGATCCGTCGCAGGCAATCACGGGCGCGGACCTTGACAAAATCAGCGACGAAGATTTCGCAAACGACGTGGAAAAATATTCGGTTTACGCCCGCGTGCAACCCGAACACAAAACAAGAATCGTCAACGCCTGGCGCGCAAAAGGATACATAACCGCAATGACCGGCGACGGCGTCAACGACGCTCCGTCAATCAAAAACGCCGACATCGGTGTGGGTATGGGCATCACGGGTACCGACGTCACGAAAAACGTCGCGGATATGATACTCACCGACGACAACTTCGCGACAATCGTTTCGGCAGTGGGCGAGGGAAGACGTATTTATGACAATATCCGCAAATCCATTCAGTTCTTGCTGGCGTCCAATCTTTCGGAAGTGCTGTCAATTTTCATCGCGACGCTTGCCGGGTTCACCATATTTAAGCCCGCGCATCTGCTTTGGATAAACCTCATTACGGATTGCTTCCCGGCTCTTTCGCTCGGTATGGAATCCGCAGAAAGCGACGTTATGAGCCGTCCGCCCAGAAACAGCAAAGACGGCGTCTTCGCAAACGGTATGGGCTTTGCAATCGGATATCAGGGCATACTTATCACCCTGATTACAATCGCGTCCTATTTCATCGGCGCGGAGGCCCTTGCGAAAATGCACCACGCGGAAGCAATCGCAAACGGCGCGTACAGCGCGGAAATGCTCGGCTCGTCAATGGCGTTTCTGACGCTTTCGATGGCGGAAATCTTCCATGCGTTTAATATGCGCTCTTTGCACGGCTCGGTTTTCAAAATCAAAAAGCGCAATTGGTGGCTTTGGGGAGCGGGCATACTCTCGTTGCTGCTCACAACCCTCGTCGTTGAGGTCAGACCGCTTGCGGACGCCTTCGACCTTGCAAAACTCGACGGGACGGAATACGCCATTGCCATCGCGCTCGCATTTTCCATTATCCCGATGGTAGAGTTGGTTAAGGCAATCGCACGCGCCGTCCGCAAAAAGAAAGGGATTGTCCTTTCCGCGTAATCGACAGCCGAAAACAGAATAATATCCAAAGTCGTTCCGGAACAAATAATATTTGTGTCACAAGGTGTGTCAAAGGGTGATTTTGGGTGACACAAACAAAAGTCCGATGTGCCCGTAACCCGGTTCATCGGACTTTTTCGTTGGTCAGAAGCCCGTGACACAAGTTGAATAATTGTTAAACCGCGATTGTACTCCGAGTTTACATTGCCTTTCGGCACGGTATCGCCGTGCAGAGCCCCCGAGAAAGTAAAAGAACCCGATAAAATCGGGTTCGTTTTTTTGTAAGTGGTGGAGATGAGGGGGGTCGAACCCCTTACCTCTTGAATGCCATTCAAGCGCTCTACCAGTTGAGCTACACCCCCAAGGCGGATAACAAACGTAAATATACTATTTTTACGGCGTTTTGTCAACTGCATTTGAACAAGTGGGTGAAATGTTTCGGAACAAATTTTTTGTGTATTTGGTGTATGCGCGCGCACGCGCAACGTGCGCTTAATTAAAGGTAAACATTATTTAATTCCATCTATTTATTTTTTATACGGACGTTTATGACATCCGTAAAGTTTTTTATGCATAAAAATATGCGATTATGCCAAAATCGTGCATAAAATTTAAAAAAATAATCCATATTAGTTTTGATTTCTAAATCGCACGCTAATTAAAAGTAGCGTAATGTATAATTTCAATAACTATTTTATCAAAGTAGTGCTTTAATTGACTAAATTTTTTAGGAGGTAACAAAATGAAGCAAAAGAAATTACTTATGCTCATTGCGATGGTACTTGTCGTAGTGCTTTGCGCCTCTGTCCTTACTGCTTGCAAGAAGGATAAGGGCAACGGCGACGGAAATGTAACAAAGCCCGGCACAGGTTGGGAAGACCCCAAAATGTACACCATGCGTGAGTACACTGCTCAAATGCCGAGTCAGTGGTGCACGATTTTGTCAAGTGACAACGTCAACAACACGATGGAATCTTATTTCACGAGTGCATTCTATGAGTTCAACTACAAATTCGATGCAAACGGCAAGATCGTTCCCGGCGCATACACCGTTGAATACTCTGCGTCGACCAAACTCGAGGACGTAACGAAAAAATATGCAGGCAAATATGGTCTTGCTGCCGACGCTGAAAAAGGTCAGGCTTTTGCAATGACGCTTCGTAACGATCTTAAATGGGATGACGGCACGCCTATCAAAGCTGCTGACTTCGTTTACTCGATGAGCCAACAACTTTCGCCGAAATACCTTTTTGCAACCGCGTCCAACTACTATTCGGGCAACTATGTCATTCATAATGCTCAAAACTACGTCAAACAAGGACAAAAGGGAATGTTCCCCGCAACTTCGGTCTTGACGGTATACAATGCAAGCGACGATGCTAAATTGATTTTCACATTAAATGGTCACGATTCATATGTCGCAGATTATTTGACCTCGAATGGCGTAGAGCCGCAAGCATATGTTGCACAAGCTGCCAAGGTTACCGTTGATGCGTTGAAAGCGATTGAAGGGAAAAGCCTTGCTGAAATCAAAAATGACGAAACCATGTTGGCTACATGGACGGCTGTTTTGGGTTGGTGGAAAACTTTACCGAACGAGGAACTTCATTTCTTTAAAATGGAATATGAATATCCCAAAATGGACTTCTCCGAAGTCGGTTATTTCGTTGGCGACAATGAGTATGAACTCGTTATGGTCATTGACGGAACTTTGAATCCGCTCGATGCAGAAGGCAATCTGACTTATGAGGCAGGTTACTATTTCAGCAATTGGCCCCTTGTCAAGAAAGATTTGTGGGAAAGATGCGAAGACCAAAGCAAAACTCCGTATGCCAACAGCTACTGCACGACACAGGAAAAGAGCGCAAGCTGGGGTCCCTACAAACTCACATATTATCAGGATCAAAAAACCTATACCGTTTCGCGCAATGACAAATGGTTTGGATATGGTCTTCCGCAATATGCGAACCAATATCAAACAGACGCTATCGTGACGGAAAAGATCGAAGAGTGGGATACCGCATGGCTGGCTTTCCAAAAGGGTAACCTTGACGGCATTGGCATGAACGTTAAGATCGCTGCGGATTACAGAACGTCGAAGCGTGCTTATTTCACGCCGGAAACCTGGACTTTCGACCTTAACATTCAATCGAATGCAACCAGCAAAACCGACAAGAGAAACAACCTGCTTCTTAACTATGCAGATTTCAGAAAAGCAATTTCACTTTCTCTTGATCGTGACGATTACTGCGCAAAGAACAATCCGAGCTCGCAAGCTGCACTTGGACTGCTCAACAGCATGTACTACTATGACGTAGAAAACGGCAAAGTTTATCGCGAAAGCATTCAGGCAAAAGAAGCTATTCTCAATGCGTATGGCGCAACAAAGAATGAGGATGGTTCCTGGAAAGTTGGCGAAACCACTTACACGGACATCGAAGAAGCTCTTGACGCAACGACCGGTTACAACCTTACGCTTGCTCGTCAGCTTGTTGATAGCGCAATAGAACAAGCGAAGACGGATGGCAAATATAGCGATGGCGAAGAAATTATTTTAACATACGGCATTGAAACGCAAAGCGCGGATACCGATAGGGTTAAAAACTGGTTCCAGGCTGCATTTGACAATATGACCAAAGGCACTTCAATCGAAGGAAAAGTTAAGATTGAATACTTTATGTTTTCTAGTGCGACATGGTCCAAACAGTTCGCAGACGGTGAATACGACCTTTGCTTCGGCGCATGGGGACAAGCCGCATTCAACCCTGCATATCTCCTTTGCGAAACTCAAATAAGCAAAGAAAACAGATATGCTACCAATTGGGATCCGAAGACTGTCAGCGTTACGGTCAAGGCAACGCCCGATGACAAACACGAAGACGGCATTTATACCTACAACCTTGAACAATGGAGACTTATTCTTCAAGGCAAAGACGGTTGCCCGGTCAACTTCAAGAACTTCTCGATGGAAGATCAACTCACCGCGCTCGGCGCAGTTGAGACCGCAATCTTGAAAGCATATTATTCTATCCCCGTATATAGCAGATATTCGGCAAGCTTGATGGGATATAAGGTCGATTACGTATCCTATGAATACAACACCTTCATGGGATATGGCGGAATCCGTTATATGACATTCAATTATGACGACACCGCATGGGCTGAATTTGTAGCTTCAAACAACAATATTTTGAACTACAAATAAAAATTATATTGTTGTGAAACAATAAGTCTTTAACAATCCGGAGTTGAGGGCAATGCATATTGTCCTCACTTCGCATTGTTTAAGGATAATTACATATAAGAGGATTTCTTATGTATATGTTCAAATACATACTCAAACGTATCGGACTAATGCTGTTCACTTTTTCGGTGATTATGCTTATCTGTTTCGTTTTGATAAAATCCCTTCCTATACCGCTTAATGACGGCTTAGGAAAGGACAAAGAATTGCTTGAAGCAAATTTACGCGCAAGGGGATATTACGACCCGATTATGGTCCAGTTGGGACATTATTTAGAGCGTATTTTTACAAAAGGCGACTTCGGCATTGGTACGACAATGTCCGGGTTTATAAACAAACCGGTGTGGGATTCGTTTATAAAATGCATGCCCCCCACAATACTTATAAATGTCTATTCGTCTATTATCGGTGTACCGATTGGTCTGGCGCTTGGAATTTTTGCCGCGCTGAAAAAGAATAAGTGGCAAGATCAGGTTATTTCTACAGGCGTTATGGTGCTTATTTCGGTGCCATCGATTGTTTATGCTTTTTTAATTCAGTATTTTCTGTGCTTTAAGGCGAATCTATTCCCGCTAACGATGGCAAGTGGAACAAATTACTTAACATGGAATATGTTTCACAGTATGATGCCGGCGGTGCTTGCACTGTGTCTGGGTTCGATTGCGGGATATGCTCGTTATACTCGCGCGGAACTTACCGAAGTTTTGACAAACGAGTTCATGTTGCTTGCAAGGACAAAAGGTCTTACGAAAGGGCAGGCGATTGTGCGCCATGCGTTAAGAAATGCAATGGTGCCGATTTTCCCGATGATTTTGGGCGAATTTATTTCCGTTCTCAGCGGTTCGCTTATCATTGAAAAGTTCTTCTCGATACCGGGCGTCGGCAGCTTATATTTGAACTCAATTAACGCACTCGACTATGACTTCTTTATGTTGCTTTCGGGCTTTTACACTCTGGTTGGTCTTCTTGCAGGTATCATTGTCGATATCAGCTATGGCTTGATCGATCCGAGAATCAGAATGGGGGCGAAGTAATATGGAAGATATCTATAAAAACATACCCGCAGAAAAATTCCAGTTTGTTGAAAAACAAGACTTGGTTCACGAAAAGGTGCTTGAAACAAAACCCCGCAGTTTCCTTGCGGACGCGTTTTCGCGGTTTTGCAAAAATAAGGGCTCTATCGTAGGAGCGGTCATTATTTTGATTTTGGTTTTGTATGCAATTTTAGGCACGATTTTCTCACAGTATTCTGTTTCCCACAGAGATACGTATTTCCGTTACACACGTCCGCGTAGCGAACTGTTTGCAAAAACGAATTTCTGGGACGGATGCGAGAAAAAGACATTGTCCAGGGCAACGTTTTATTACTATTACTATATGGGAGAAGAAACGGGGCATTATGCAATCAAAAATCAAGAATTCACTGAAAACGGAGAATTCTATGACTTCCGTCTGGATTCGTATCAAAAAACCGGATGCGTTTATCTGAAAATGTCAAAAGAAGAATATGAAACTCTTCAACAATATCAAAACGAAACGGGGAAACAAGTAATATATCCTGCGCTCAGACTCTCGATGAAGAGAATGGTTGACACTTATCAAATTAAGACGAAAGGAAACGTTTCCGTTGATACAGCCGCGAATTATTACTACAAATTTAATGAAAACACGATGGAACCGGTGTTTAACGCAAAAGGCGAAATTGTGCCGGATTACAAAACGCACACGGTCGGTCAAGTTTCAAATGACAATTACCAATCATTGCGTATTGCGGGCGACGGCGAAAACGGCATAGAATACGAATACGCTCGTCCAAACGACGCTGGCTATGAGGTGCGTGTAAATTATTACGAATATTATATTTTCAATCACTCATACGTGCTTAAAGACGGCATAGAAAAACCGTCGTTCCTGTTTGGCGCAAACGAAGAAGGTCAGGACATTTTCACGTGTCTTGCCGCGGGCGCGTTATTCTCGTTCGGTTTCGCAATAGCCGTTGCGCTTGTCAACCTTATTGTCGGCGCAATCTACGGCGCGATCGAGGGCTATTACGGCGGCAAAGTCGACTTGTTCATGGAAAGGTTTTCGGATATTTTGTCCGCAGTGCCGATGATGATTGTCGTAACTTTGCTTAAACTGCATATGGGAACTTCCGGCGCTGTTCTTGTTTTGTTCATTTCCTTCTTCCTGACAGGCTGGATAGGAATGGCTTCTACAACGAGAATGCAGTTTTATCGTTATAAAAATCAGGAATACGTTCTTGCAGCCCGCACGCTCGGCGCAAGCGACGCAAGGATTATCGTGAAACACATCTTCCCGAATGCCGTCGGCACACTCGTTACAAGTTGCGCGTTGGTGATCCCGTCGATGATTTATTCGGAAGTCAATCTGAGCTATCTCGGAATTATCAGCTTAACGTCTGGCAATCTTACAAGCGTCGGCACGCTTCTTTCAAGCGGTCAGAGCGCATTGTTAACCGCGCCGCACGTTGCGCTTATGCCGTCACTGTTCCTTGCATTATTATTGTTGAGTTTCAACTTGTTCGGCAACGGACTTCGCGACGCGTTCAACCCGTCGCTCAGAGGATCGGAGGGCTAATTTATGGAAAAGAAGCTTGAAGTTAAAAATCTGAGAATTTCGTTCCGTACCGACGCGGGCAAAGTGCAGGCAGTACGCGGCATCGACTTCGATTTGTACAAGGGCGAAACCTTGGCAATCGTCGGCGAGTCGGGCAGCGGCAAATCCGTCACGAACAAAGCAATAATCGGTATCTCCGCCCCCAACGCCATCGTCGAAAGCGGCGAGATTATCTATGACGGCATGGATCTTTTGCAGATCAACGAGGAAGAGTTCCATAAACTTCGCGGCGACAAAATCGCAATGATTTTCCAGGATCCGCTGTCGGCACTCGACCCCATCAACCGCATCGGTATGCAACTTACCGAAGCGATGATTCTGAAAAACCGCGCCAACCGCAAAGAGTCGAGAAAAGCGTTCAACACCCGCATGAAACTGCTGTGCGCCGCCATGAACGACGCAATGGGCGTTGACGAAAAGTCCCCGCGCGGCGTCGAAAACGCGAAACTCTGCAAGGATTTCGATACGTTTGAGTGCTTGCATCTTAAACTCGAAGGCGCATATAACGTCGCATACGAAAACGCCGAAAACGGCTTGGAAAGCGCGGACGACTTGCTTTTCCATATCGAAAAGAACGCCGTGTCCGAATTTGCCCGTTCCGTGCGCGAAATCGTTGCAAACGCCGAAAAATCGGTCAACGAATACGTTTCGGACAGCGACATCGTCGAATTCGCAAAAGCCTTCAAAATCGAGGCGGACAACGTAAGAAAAACAAGGGGCAAAGAAAAAGATTATTCAAAAGTCGTCGCTCCGCTTACCGCGCTTCGCGATAAGTTCAAGGAAGCGGTCGCTAAGAAAATGCCCAACTTCTTTGCGTTTGCGTACTATAAAACGTTCGGCCACAACGAAATGCTCCCCGACGGCGATATCGACGAATTGAACGCGTTTTTGAGAAAATACCTTGACGATAACTTTATGCTTTCGTTCATCGAAGACGTCAAGAAAGGCGTCGTTTATTCGTTTGAAAAATCGACCGAAAAGAAAAAGGACGTCATAGAGCTCATCAGGGCGAACCGCGCGGTGTACGTCGAGGGCGAACCCGATAAAAAACTTTATAAAGCCACCGCAAAAGTGCTTTCGGAAGCCGTGAAAGACTCAATCGATAAACTCGCTATCATAAAAGACAGCACCGCTTATACCTTCGAGCCGAGCCTTTACCGCGCAATTGACACATATTTTTCGGCAATCCCCAACAACGTTAAAGAACAAAAACGTTACGATAAGGAGTCGAAAAAGATCGATAAAATCACCGCTCGCGGAAAAACCCCGGATTATAAGGTTGTCCCTGCAAAAATCATCGATCTGGACCTTGCAAGGCAAAATATCGTCGCGATTCTGGACAAGATCGTCGAAAGCTACGAAAAAGCAATCGCAACTGCCGAAAACTTCGACGCCGAAAAGGAAACCATTGCAACCATCGATTTCTTGAAAGAAAAAGCACAGGCTGTCGCGTATCGCGTCACCAGAATGGTTGCGAAAAACAAGGCGTTGAAATTGATGGAAGAAGTCGGTATTCCCGAGCCGAGAAAGAGATATCGCCAATATCCGTTCCAGTTCTCGGGCGGTATGCGTCAGCGTATAGTTATCGCAATCGCTCTTGCGGCAAACCCCGACATCCTTATCTGCGACGAACCTACGACCGCGTTGGACGTTACGATTCAGGCGCAGATACTCGAACTTATCAATAAACTTAAAAAGGAAAGAAACCTTTCCATTATCTTTATTACGCACGATCTCGGCGTCGTTGCGAATATGGCGGACAGAATCGCCGTCATGTATGCCGGCAAAATCGTCGAAACGGGCACAGCGGAAGATATTTTCTATTCGCCGGCGCACCCGTATACCTGGGCGTTGCTGTCTTCGATGCCCGACCTCGATACCGATGAAAAACTTGAAGCGATTCCCGGCACCCCGCCGAATATGATTTATCCGCCGAAGGGCGACGCTTTCGCCGCGCGAAACAAATACGCGATGAAAATCGACTTTGAATTACAACCGCCTATGTTTGAGATTTCGCCCACGCACAAAGCGGCAACGTGGCTGTTGCATCCCGACGCACCGAAAATCGATATGCCGAAGATTGTTGCGGACAGAATCGAAAGAATGAAAAATCTGGCGAAAGAAAAAGCGGAAGAAACCGAAAACGGCAACGAAGGAGGACAAAATGAGCAATAATTTTAACGATAAAGAAGTCCTTCTGAAAGTCGAGCATCTTTCGCAATATTTCAAGCTCGGTCAGTCCACGCTGAAAGCCGTCAACGACGTCAGCTTCGACATCAAAAAAGGCGAGGTTTTCGGGCTTGTCGGCGAGTCGGGTTGCGGCAAAACCACGACGGGAAGAAGTATTATCAAACTTTATAACTGCACCGACGGCAACGTTTATTTTGAAGGAAGACGTATCTGTGCGGGCACGTTGACGTACAAAAACGCAATCAAAGACGCGTGGAAAAAGTTTTTCAAAAACTTTTCAAAAAAGAATCCGCCCGAAGATAAAAAGGATTTCAAAGGCGCATTTTCGGAACTTACCGGCGTTTTGAAAGTCGAAATCAAAAATATCAGAAGCGCGAAAAGCGACCAGAAACGTTGCGATAAAAAGTACGCAAAGGAAAAGGTCGGGGAAGTCAATGCGGAATATCTGCCGAAGCTTAAAGAGCTTGACAAGAAATCTCCCGAATTCAAGAAGTTGCTTTTGGAATATCTTGGAAAGCGCAGGCTTGCAAGAAAGGAAAGAATCGTCACGAAAATCCAGATGGTTTTCCAGGATCCCATTGCCTCGCTCGATCCCCGTATGACCGTCCGCGAAATCATTGCGGAAGGACTTAAAATCAGGGGCATCAGAAACAAGGAAGAAATCAACGAAAAAGTTTACGAAGTGCTTGAAAAAGTCGGGCTTGTCAAAGAACACGCGGGACGTTATCCGCATGAGTTTTCGGGCGGTCAGCGTCAGCGTATCGGCGTTGCAAGGGCAATCATTATGCGTCCTGAACTTATTATCGCGGACGAACCCATCTCGGCGCTCGACGTGTCCATTCAGGCGCAGGTTATTAACCTTCTCAACGATTTAAGAAAAGAGTTGGGGCTTACGATATTGTTTATCGCGCACGACCTGTCGGTCGTCAAGTATTTCTCGGACAGAATCGCAGTTATGTACTTCGGTAACATGGTCGAACTTGCCGATTCCGACGAACTTTTCAAGCATCCTTTACATCCTTACACCCGTTCGCTTTTGTCGGCAATTCCTTTGCCCGATCCCGTGTACGAGAAACAAAGAGTGCGTATCGTGTATAATCCGCTTGCCGATCACGATTATTCGGTGGACAAACCTACTCTTCGCGAAGTTTCAAAAGGGCATTTCGTGTCCTGCAACGACCAAGAAGAGGCGAAATACAAAAAACTACTCGGTCTGGACGTAGAAAACGCCGCGCAAGAGGGAAAGACGGTTGACTAAAAGGCACGTAACTGAAACGATTGTATCCCTGATAATAGGGTTGACGCTGTTTTTTGTCATAACGGGAGTGAACGGCGTTTATGGCGGAAAACTTTCCAACGTCGAAGTCGCAAGGTTTTTGTGCGACGGGTTTTTCGTTGCCGGCGTCGTATTGCTTGGTTTTGCCGCGCTTTACTGGGCGTCCGATAAAGGCGCGTTCGACGGCTTGAAGTTCTCGTTCACGTCGTTTTTCAGGCTGCACTTTTCGACGCACCGCTATGACTGGAAAGAAAAGGAAAGTTTTCAGGAGTACAAAGAAAGGATACATTCCGACGAGAAGAAAAAGAAAAACGTATCGATAACGGCGATTATCGGCGGCGTGTTTATGATCGGCGCGATAATATGCCTGATAATCTATGAAACGATATAATAAAACGATGAGAACCCGACGTCCGGTCGGGTTTTTCAATGCGCTTATATCGGCGGAAACAAAAAACAATAATGATTTTATTTTCAATATAGGATATTAGTGGTAAAATATAGATAACTAGTCAAGCCAAAGTTTGATTTATGGCGGGCGGAGATTATAAAACAAAGGAGGGATGAAAATGTTAGGAAATTTCACCTATTGCAACCCTACGAGGTTATATTTTGGCAAGGACGCGCTTGACGGTCTGAACAAAGAACTGCCAAAGTTCGGAAAAAACGTACTGTTGGTGTACGGCGGCGGCTCGATAAAGAAAAACGGCATATACGACAAAGTTTTGGAAATTTGCGTAAAAAACGGCAAAAACGTATTCGAGGATGCCGGAGTTATGCCAAACCCCACAACCGACAAGCTTCACGAGGGCATCGAGAGGGCGCGCGCGTGCAAGGTTGATTTCATTCTTGCGGTCGGCGGCGGTTCGGTGTGCGACTATGCAAAAGCGTTGTCGGCATCGGTACACCTTGACGACGATCCGTGGGAGAAGTACTACGTCCGTTCCGAGGATCCGAATTGTGAGATAGTCCCCGTTGGCTGTGTTCTGACAATGGTTGGCACGGGCAGTGAGATGAACGGCGGTGCGGTCATCACAAACACGGCGCAAAAGCTCAAAATAGGGCACGTATTTTCCGACGAAGTATTCCCGAAATTCTCGGTGCTCAATCCCGAATTCACGTTCACAGTTCCGAAATACCAGATGGTGGCGGGGATTTTCGATATTATGTCGCACATTCTCGAACAATATTTTTCGGGCACGGACGACTGCTCAAACGACTATATTATGGAAGGCATGCTCCGCTCGCTGATACACAGCGCGAATATCGCCGTTGAAAACCCGCTTGATTACGAGGCGCGCAGTAACATTATGTGGTTGGCGACCTGGGCGCTCAATACTTTCGTTGAAATGGGCAAAGCCACCGACTGGGAAGTCCACATGCTCGGACAAGCCGTCGGCGCGCACACGGACGCAACGCATGGCATGACGCTTTCCGCGGTGTCGCTGCCGTATTACCGTTTTATTTTGCCGTACGGAGCCGAAAGATTTGCTCGTCACGCCGTCAATGTATGGGGCGTCAATCCCAAAGGGAAGTCAACCGAGGAAATCGGCGAAGAAGGACTGAGAGTAATGGAAAAATGGATGAAGAAAATCGGACTTGTGACCAACATTTCGGAGCTTGGCGTGACGGAAGAAGATATCGACGCCGTCGCGGACAGTACGCTCGTGATGAAAGGCGGGTACAAGGTCCTTACGAAAGACGACATAAAGGCAATCTTACGCGCAAGTTTATGAAAACTTGCGACAAAAAAAAGCGTATGCGTGTGCATACGCTTTTTTGATGCAAAAATCTTAAATATTCGTTACGTCCATTTCGCAAACCGACAGCTGACCGCGCCTGTTGAGAAAACCTTTTTTTGCCGTTCCGACGTACCCGTCGTTCAGGTAATCTTTGATATTGCCAGTCACGCTGAGCGGGGGAAGTTTGCCGACGATTTCGCCGTTTTTTACAAGGAAAGCGAGATGCACGGGGCAGGCGTAATCGCCGCTTGACGTCGTGTCGCCGCCGCCGACCATCATGACGAACACCGCCGCGTCATCCCCGATAAGTTCCTTTACGTCGGTTGCGGTTTCTTCAAATCTAAGGCTGCCGAAACCTGTGGAAGGCACTCCGTCGTATGACGCGGACGATGAAACGACGCGCGGTACGTTGTAAAGCGCAGCCGCGTTTTTGTTTGCGAAAAGCGCTTTCAACACCCCGTTCTCAATGAGATAAGATTTGCCGTTTTCGGCAACGTCGCCCTCGTCGTCAAAGAAAGGAACGTTTATTGCGTCGCCGGTGTAATCTGCATAAATCGAAAGTTTATCGTTCAAAATCTTTTTGTTAAGTCCGTCTTTGAACACTGTTGCGCCAGACGCGTACATATGCGCCATGAAGTTTCCGAGCGCGGTTTCGACAAATACCGCGGGCGACGCGATGACTTTATACTTGCCGTTTTCGATTGACGCGGGCGTGTTGAATGCGTCGTAAAGTTTTTTGACGTCCTGCACCGCTTTGTCTTCGTCGTACTCGTTCGTTTCGCTGATATACGTCAAATCCATAAGGTTTGCCGTGGACTTATGCTTTATCGACAGGGCGATTACGAACTCGTTGCCTTTGTACGAAAGATTGCTGCCGCTGTCGTTGATATAATTTACTTCGTCCTCGTAATATTGAATCTTGTTGTTGAACAAAAAGTCGGGCGTTTCTTTTTCAAGTCTTGCAAGAAGGCGTTTCGAAACCTCGATGAAATTATCGGTGTCGACGATATTTTTTATCGTGTTTTCGCTTCTTACGATAACGGGCGATGGGACGCAGGGATAAGGAATTTTGTTTTCAAGATTTTTTATTGCCTCCGCTTCGAGTTTATTCATGTCGCAGTCGCCGACTTGTCCGGCAACGCCGATAAGCCCGTTGTCATAAATACGGACGGTCGAGGTTGTTTCGACGACCTTTCTTAACGATTCGACTTTGCTTGCGGCAACGTTGACCGAAAGCGAGGAAGATTTTTTATAAATATATTCTTTATTCATATAGTTCTCCTTATTGCACGTTCATTTCTTTGACTCTGACGTACGGGCCGCCGTGTGCGACGTGCAGGGGAAATTGTTCCATTTTCCCGCAACCGCCGGTAACGCTGTTGTTGATTTCAACGTCTTTCGTCACACCGTCGATAAGTCCGAGTGTTTCAAAAACGTTGCCCGTGATGACGGAAATTTTAACGGGCGCGCCGATTTTGCCGTCGACGATTTCATAAGCGATCGACGGGGCGATTGTAAACGTGCTCATGCCCGAACCGTGGTTTACGCCTTTGATGAAATAACCTTTTTTAATGCCCGAAACAAGTTCTTCAAAGGTGTCGTTGCCGCCTTCGATATAAGTATTCGTCATTCTTACGATAGGCTCGAACTTGCAATCCATTGCGCGGGCGTTGCCCGTAAGTTCTTCGTTAAGCGCGGCGGCAGTCGTTGCGGAATGAAGCCTTCCCGTAAGGATACCGTTTTTAATGAGATAAGTCTTTTCGCATTTTGTGCCTTCGTCGTCGTAAGGGACGTATCCGCTGCCGAAATCCGCGCCGCAGTCGACGATTGATAAAAGGTCGGAGCCGACTTTTTTACCGAGTTTCCATTCCTTTGCCATGGTTTCATCGCCAAGCATGAAGTCGGATTCCGACTTATGACCGAAGGATTCGTGCGCGAAAATGCCTGCCGCAAGGGGCGATAATACGACGGGGAATTTGCCTTTTTCGCAAGGTTTTGCGTTTTTGACGAATTCCTGCGATTCCTTGATTACGTCTTTTAATCCGTCTTCCACGTCGTTGATTTCGTTGAAAAACGGGCTTGTGTTGTAAAACATATTTTGCACGAAATCGTTTTCGGTCGCAAACGCGACAACCGCAACGACGCCGGCAAGCTGATAATCGTATTTAATATCCGCGCCTTTTGACGAATAAAACTCATAAACGCTGTTGCTGTCGCTGTAAAGCGCAACCGACATCGCCGCGCCCGAGTCGTTAAGCACAGGGAGCATACGATTTACCAAAGCCTGTTTTTCGTTAAGGGAAACGTTTCGGACAGAGTTATTTTCAAACTTCATTAAAACGTCTTTGTTCACCTGAAATTTCTTTACTATCGGGTTGTCGAGAATGTTTTTTGAAGGGGTTGCCTGTTTGTAAAGGTTGTTGAGTTCCGTCTGGACGTTTTTAACCTCGCTTGTCGAAGCATAGTACCAGATATTGCCGTCGAAAACTCTGATAAACGCGTGTTTTTCGTTGCGTGTTTTCGATGATTCGAGTATTCCGTTCCGATACATAATGCCGGTTGAAAACCTGTCCTCGATGCGGACGTCGGCATAAAAACGATTGTCGAATTTATACATATTTGCTCCTTAATATTTTTATCAAAAATATTATATCACTTATAAACGGAATCTTCAATAATATATAGTTTTCTTTTCTATAAATTCACTGTAAAACGCGAATAAAAATTTACATTTAGAAGATAATTTGGTAAAATTACATACAAAGAAATAGCTGAGGTGATTTATGAAAAAAAGTCAACTGCAAAAATATGCGAAGCTTATCGTAAGAAAGGGCGTCAACGTGCAAAAAGGACAAGACGTCCGCGTGAGAGCGTGTCCCGACCAACTCGACTTTGTGAGAATGGTCGTTGAAGAATGTTATAAGGCGGGCGCGGGCAAGGTCACCGTCGAATGGGAATACAATCCCGTGACGAAAGCGACCTATAAATACTGCAAACTCGACGTGTTGTCCCGCACAGAAAAGTGGGAAGAAGAAAAGTATAAACACTTTGTCGAAACCCGTCTCGCACGGATATTTATAGAGTCCGACGATCCCGACGCGTTGAAAGGCGTAAATCAGGAAAAAGTCGCGAAAGCGCAGCAGGCAAGGGCAATGGCGTTCAAACCGTACCGCGACCAGCTTGACAACCATTATCAGTGGTGCATAGCGGCGGTGCCGGGCGTCGAATGGGCAAAAAAGGTGTTCCCCGGTGACACGAAAAACAAGGCTGTCGAAAAGTTGTGGCAGGCGATTTTGTTCACGTCCCGCGCCGACGGCGAAAACCCCGTGGAAGCGTGGAACGAGCACAACGAGGACATTAAGGAACGCTGCGACTACTTAAACTCCCTGAAAATAAAAGAACTGAAATATAAATCGTCAAACGGCACCGATTTCAGAGTGGGGCTTATCGACGGCTGCAACTTCCTTGGCGGCAAAGAAGACACGCTTGAAGGAATCGAATACAACCCGAATATTCCAAGCGAGGAAGTATTCACGTCGCCCATGCGCGGCAACGCCGACGGAAAAGTCGTCGCAACAAGACCGCTGTCTTATCGCGGGGAGCTTATCGAGAATTTCAGCGTGACTTTCAAGGACGGAAAAGTCGTTGACGTCAGCGCGGAAAAGAACGAAGATTTGTTGCGCTCCATGATTTCGATGGACGAAGGCGCGGCATATCTCGGCGAATGCGCGCTCGTGCCTTACGACTCGCCCATCAGAAACTCAGGCATCACTTTTTACAACACGCTGTTCGACGAAAACGCATGCTGCCATCTCGCGCTCGGCAGGGGCTTCAACGAATGCCTTAATGGATACGCAAATCTTTCGTTTGACGAATGCAAGGAAAAGGGCATAAACGACTCGCTCATTCACGTCGACTTTATGATCGGCAGCGAAGATCTGGAAATCGAGGCGGTCACCCGCGACGGAAAAACCGTAAGAATCTTTGAAAAAGGGAATTGGGCGTTTTAGAAGCGATGTTGTCTCAGGACAGACCGTGATGTGCCCGCGGCGCGATGTGCCTGCGGCGCGATGTTTACCCTGCGGGCAAGATAAGGGGACACCTTTTTTCGCTCGCAATGACAGAAAAGAAGTGATATTTGACTTCGTCAAGTGATATTTCGGCTTCCAGCCGAAGTTAAGGTGTTTTTTGTTATATAATACACGAAGTGAAATAAATAAATAAAATTGACACGAAAAGGCGAAAGTGATATTCTTTTCATATTCAAGGGAGATATTTGTACAATGACGCTTGACGAAGTACACGTTAATCAAAGCGCGGTAATAACGAAAGTCGGGGGCGAAGGCGTTTTGCGCGGTCGTCTTCTTGACATGGGGCTTATCCCGAAAACCGCCGTTACGGTGATAAAATATGCGCCGATGGGCGATCCTATCGAGATTCGCCTGCGCGGATACGAGCTGACAATCCGCAAAGACGACGCAAAAATGATTGAGGTAAACGCCTTATGAAATTTGCGCTTGTCGGCAATCAGAATTGCGGAAAAACCACGTTGTTCAATCAACTGACGGGGTCGAACCAGCACGTCGGCAATTTCCCGGGGGTTACGGTCGATTCAAAGTCGGGCGTTGTGAAAAAGCACGACGACTGCGTTATCGTCGATCTTCCGGGCATTTATTCGTTGCGCCCGTACACGACGGAAGAAATCGTCACGCGCGACTTTATTCTGAACGAAAAACCCGACGGCATAATAAACATTGTCGACGCCACCACGATCGAACGAAATCTTTATCTCACGACGCAACTTATGACAATGGATATTCCAATGGTCATTGCGTTGAATATGATGGACGAAGTGCGCGGAAACGGCGGCACCGTCGATATTCAAAAAATGTCGGATATGATGGGCTGTCCCGTCGTGCCGATATCCGCCGCGAAAAACGAGGGCGTTGACGAACTTATCGACGTCGTTATCAAAACCGCCAAAGAACAGATTAAACCCAAAGTAAAAGATATTTGCGAAAGCGACAGTCCCGTGCACAGATGCCTGCACTCTGCAATCCACCTTATCGAAGACCACGCGAAAAGCGCGGGCATTTCGGGAAGATTTGCCGCGATGAACCTTATCACGACGGGCGGCGACTTCGACAAACGTCTGAACCTTGACGAAAACGAAAAGGAACTGCTGGAACACAGCGTCGTCGAGATGGAAAACGACACCGGGCTTGACCGCGACGCGGCGATGGCGTCGATGACGTACGACTTCATCGAAAAGGTCTCGCGCGAATGCGTCGTGAAACCGCACGAGTCGAAAGAACGCCTGAAAAGCGAGAAAATCGACAAAGTACTGACGAATAAATACGGCGCGATACCGCTGTTTATCCTTATTATGGCGGCGATTTACCTGCTCACGTTTCAGGTTATCGGCAAATATATCGGGCTCGGCATCGAGATGGGCATCGACGCGCTGGACAAAGTGGTCGTAAAAGGGCTCACGAAATTCGGCACGAATCCCGCGATTATCGACTTTCTGGACAAAGGTTTGTTCGGCGGGCTTGGCGCGGTCGTGTCGCTTTTGCCGTACATAGTCGTTATGTTTATGTTTCTGTCGCTCCTTGAAGACAGCGGATATATGGCGCGCGTTGCGTTTATTATGGATAAGCCGCTCAGAAAACTTGGCTTATCGGGGCGCAGTTTCGTGCCTATCATCGTCGGCTTCGGCTGTTCCGTCCCCGCGATTATGAGCACCCGTACTCTTGCGTCCGAGCGCGACAGAAAAATGACGATCGGGCTTATTCCGTTCATCAGTTGTTCGGCAAAGGCGGTCGTGTATTACGCGGTCGTAAATTGCGGCGTGTTCAAGTGGTGGCAGCAGTCGCTGATTATCGTCGGGCTGTACGTATTCGGCATCGTTTTGGGGATTCTGACGGCGTTTGTGTCCGGGAAACTTATTTTCAAGGGCAAGCCCGTACCGTTCGTTATGGAACTTCCGAATTATCGTCTGCCGTCCGCAAAAAGCGTGCTTCTTCTTATGTGGGAGAAGTCGAAAGACTTTCTGACGCGCGCGTTTACGGTCATCTTCCTTGCAACGCTTGTCGTATGGTTTTTGCAGGCGTACAACAGCCGCATTATTTTCATTACCGACGGCGTTGAAGACAACGTGAGCCTATTGGAACATATCGGCAATTTCCTTGCGCCGGTGTTTAAGCCGCTTGGAATGAACGACGGTAAAATCGTTTCCGCGCTCATTGCGGGATTTACGGCAAAAGAAGCGGTCGTAAGCACGATCGAAATGCTTGCGGGAAGCGGCGGAATGACGGCGTTGTTCACTTCGGTACCGGCGTTTTTGTCGTTTTTGACGTTCGTGCTTTTGTATACGCCGTGCGTCGCGACCGTCGCAACGATGCGAAAAGAGTTGGGTTCCGTATGGAAAACCGCCGTTGTTGTCGTTTATCAGTGCGCGCTTGCGTGGGTTTGCTCGTGCATAGTTTATCAGATCGCGGCGGCTTGCTGATATGAAAACGATTGATATAATTTTAATAGTCGCGCTTTCGTTGTGGGTTGTGTTTTCGATTGCGTACGTCGTCGTAAACCGTAAAAAAGGAAAGACGTCGTGCGGCTCAAAGATTTACTGCAACGGCGATTGCGAGGCTTGCAACAAAAAGAAAAAAGAAAAAAAGTAACGAATTTTCAAGGTTTCCGCGTATTTTTCGCGGAAACTTTTTGTTTTTTACCGGTTTTTTACATTTGTTTAGTAATTTTAACGATTAAATTATACAAAAAAGCAATTGTGTAACGAAATTTTATTACATTGAATTTTTATTGTAAAAAACCGTTTATACGTTTGACAAATATTTTTTAACTTATTAAAATTGTTGTTGAATTATGAATAAACGTAATTACAACAAAGAAATGCACGACGAGATTTCGTCGATAGGCGGTCGGAAACCGTCGATGCTGTTGCAGTGCTGTTGCGCGCCGTGCGCGACCGCCGTCATAAATCGTCTGAAAGATTTTGACGTTACTTTGTTTTATTACAACCCAAACACGTTTCCGGAAAGCGAATATCGGAAACGCTTTGAAACGCTCATTGAATACGTCGATAAGGCGGAACTCGGGCTTAATATCGTTGAAATCGGTTATCGCGACGAAGATTACCTTGCGGCGGTCTCGGGCTTTTCCGACACGACGGAAGGCGGCCCGCGCTGCGCCGTCTGCATAAGAACAAGGTTGACGAAAACCGCCGAATATGCAAAAGAACACGGCTTTGAATACTTTGCGTCCACGCTGTCGGTCAGTCCGATGAAAAACGCCGTCGTCATCAACGACATCGGCGAGGAACTTGCGAAAACGTACGGCGTGAAATATCTCGTCAACGACTTCAAAAAAGAAAACGGATTTCAGGAATCCGTGAATATATCAAAAGAATTCGGGCTTTACAGACAGGACTACTGCGGCTGCGAAGCGTCGAAAAACAGGAGAAATACTTAATTATGGGCAACTCGTTGAACACGAAAAAAATGATGGCAAACTCCCTGAAAGAACTTATTCAGGAAATGCCTTTCTCAAAAATCACAATCGACAAAATCGTCACCAACTGCGGCTATAACCGTCAGACCTTTTATTATCACTTCAAGGATATCAAGGAACTGTTCGAGTGGCTGTATAAGTTTGAAACGCAACAAGTCGTCGGCGACATAAGAAAACTTTCGACGTCCAACGCAATCGACGTTATCATGCGTTATCTTTACGACAACCGCGCGATGACGCTTTCGGCTTTCAACAGTTTGGGGCGCGAATATATCGAAAAGTTTATTTACGAGTCGATTTACGACGCCGTGCACGATCAGGTTATCCAGAAATCCGTGTACGTCATCATCGACAACGAGGATATTGAATTTATCGCAAACTACTTCACGATAACTTACGTCGCGCTGATGGTGCAATGGTTGCAGCACGGCATGACCGAAGAAATCGACAGTTTCATAAAACGAATCGGACGCATGATGCAGGGCGCGGTTGACGCCGCGGTGCAAAAAATGCGTAAAGAATAAAAAATAAAAATTAAAACCCGACGCGGCGCGTCGGGTTTTTTGTTTGCAAAAATTGTCGGAAAAATTATTCTTGTGTCAAAATAACAGTTTTTATGACAACAGGCTCGTTCGGAATATCGTCAAACCACGAGAAACTGTGAGTCGGGACTTTTGAAATGCTTTTCACGACCGCAAGGCTTTCCTCGTCCGAAGTTTTCCCAAAGGCCGCATATTGTCCGTCCAGAAACGCGCAGTCGGCAGAGCAGATGAAAAACTGACTGGACGCGCTGTCTTTGACGTTGGTGCGCGCCATCGAAATCACGCCTTCGCCGTGGTGCAGGTCGTTTTTCACGCCGTTTGACAAGAATTCGCCTTTTATCGTGTCCGCGCCGCCTTTTTCCTTAATCGCGCGACCGTCCGCGACAAAACCGCCGCCTTGAATCATAAAATCTTTTATCGTGCGGTGGAAACAAAGCCCGTCGAAGAAGTTTTCTTTGATGAGTTTTTTGAAGTTTTTGACCGTAATCGGCGCGACGTCTTCGTAAAGATCAAGGTTTATGTTTCTGCCGTCCGAAAGCTGAATCTGAATTTTTGACATAATACACCTCGTATGTTTTCTGTCGGAATTATACCATATTCAAACTATATTTTCAAGGCAATTAAAAAACTTATTGTATTTTTACAACCTATATGATAAAATATAATAAAAGGTGGGTTATGGCACACAAGAAAGAACAACCGAGAGAACTTACAAAAGAAGAAAAAGTCGCTGAAATATTAAAGCGCGCAAACGTATCTTACGACTTCAAAAAAGCGCAGGCAAGCATTGCGCTCAACACCCGTTGCAAACGTTGCGGCAAAACTTTGTCGAGCCTTGAAAGGGTTGTTTTTGAAAACAAATGCCGCGACTGCATGGTGGAAGAAAGCAGAAAATCCCGCGATAAATTCGTCAGGAAATACATAATAATCGCTTTCTTGTTCATTGTTGCGCTTGTGTTTGGCGGATATTGTGCAAACGCCGGCACGAAAGCGTGGCGTATCGTCGGCGTCGTCGTTTCGGCGATGTTCACGGGCGTGAGCCTCGGATACGTTTTTTATACGAACGTGGACAAAATGATTCCCGGCGCGCAACCCAAAGTTCAGGTGTGGTTCGTGTTCGGGCTGGCACTCGGCATTGCGGCGATAATCGCGTTTTTGACGTACTTTTCAAAAAGCTGGATATTGTACGTCGTGCTTATGTTGCTGGTGCTACTTTACGTCGCGTACCTTGCAGTGAAGGAGTTCAATTCCTTAAAGGAAAAGGACAATCTTCTGGGCGTTTACGACAGGAAATCGCGCGACCACGAGTTTATCGACAGCATTACGGAATCCATCAAAGAACGCACTTTACAGGATGAAAACGACAGTGTAAACGCCATTTCTGTCGAAAATATAGATTTTGTTCCGCCTGTCCCGCCTGAGACGGACGGCGAAATCGTTAAGGAAGAAATCATTGAGGTTTCCGACGAAAAAACAGAAACAGAAGAAGATATATCCGTGTCCGTAAAAACTACGGAACAAGCTGAAATCAAGGACGACGATAACCTTTCGTCCGCCGCGGAGAAGTCCGACGACAGCGGCGATTTCAGCATCTGAAAATGAAATTATTCAAAAAACTTTTTATCAAAGATTATGAAAACACTTCCGACCAGGAAGTGCGTTTTCGTTACGGGATCGTCGCGGGAATTTTCGGGATTATTTCCAACGTTATATTATGCGTTTTCAAAATTCTCGTCGGCGTATTTTCGGGTTCCGTCGCAATCGTTGCCGACGCAATCAACAACCTGTCCGACGCGGCGTCATCCGTCGTTACCGTTTTCGGGTTCAAACTTTCCAACAGACCTGCCGACAGGGAACACCCGTTCGGACACGCAAGGTACGAATACATCGCGGCGTTTATCATCGCGTTTGCGGTTGTGCTTATCGGCGTGTTGCTGTTGAAGCAGAGCATTGAAAAAATCATCACGCCTGAAAGCGTCAATATTTCGGCGTACACCTACGTCGTGCTTGCCGTTTCGATAGTTTTGAAGATTTTGCAGGGGCTGATTTACAGAAATTTCGGCAAAGCAATCAATTCCGAGGCGTTGAAGGCGTCTGCCGCCGACAGCAGAAACGACGTGTTTACGACGATTGCCGTCCTGATTTCGACGATTGTCATCGACGTTACCGGCGTAAATATCGACGGATACGCGGGGCTTGTCGTGTCGGTGGTCATTATTATTTTCAGCATAAAACTTCTGAAAGAAACGATAAATCCGCTTCTCGGCACCGTGCCCGACAAGGAACTTGTCGCGAAAATCTCCGAAAAACTCAGACAGTACGACGAGGTATTGGGTTTCCACGACCTTATGATTCACAGTTACGGTCCGGCGATAACTTATGCGTCGGTTCACGTCGAGGTTGACGGCAGCAAAAACTTTATCGAAACGCACGACCAGATCGACAATATCGAAAGGGATTTTATGCGGGATATGAACGTGCATCTCGTCATACATATGGATCCGATTGCGGTGGGCGATCCCGAAACCGATTTTTTGAAAAAGGAAGTGCAGGACGTTGTCCGCTCGATGAACGAAGATATTACCATTCACGATTTCAGGCTTGTGAAGGGCAATACGCACACAAACGTTTTGTTCGACGTCGTCGTGCCGTACGGGGTGAAGCTCGGCGCGCGCGAAATAAGGCGCGAAGTGAACGAAAAGATAAAGTCCGACAAAACTTATTATTACATAATAAACGTCGATAATAAGTACGTTTAAGGGCTTCTTACGCCGTCGCGCCCGAAAGGGCAGCCCTGCAATTTCAAAACAAAAAAAGACAAAAATAAGCGGGTTAAGTCGGACTTAACCCGCTTTTCGTTGTGAAAAACTATTTCGCGATTTTTTCGATTTCGTCGAAAATTGCGATGATGACGTCTTCGGAAAGACCTTTCGTCGGGCAGAGAATACTGACCGAATTTACGCCGTCCGCGAATTTGTAGTAGTATTCCTTTGTATAGGCGGAAGCGTCGACGCCTTCGCATTCGCGCGTGAGATAGGTCGTCATATCCGCGTCGTTACCCTTTGAGAAAATCATCGTGAACTTCGGGAATTTCAGCACTTTTTCGCCCGCCTGGAACCTCGTGCGTATATCCGCGATATCGATATCGTAATCTTTCGCCGTTTTGATGGTGTCTTTGAGTTTATCCGTCTTGATTTGCTGGAATTGCGAAATCTGGCAGGACGTATCGACAAGCCATTTGCATACGCGCGGGGGCAGGTTTCTCAATTCGTTGAAGCAATACCACAACGGACCGCTGGGGAAGTTGCTGTCTTCAAGGGCTTTATAGACGTCGTTGATGCGTTGCGCGGCGTCGGGATAGCACTTGATGGAGACCTTGTAACTGTCGTCGTTTTCGCGGATAATACCGAAAGATTTGCTGCTGTATTTGAACGTCCAGTCAAGCGCGCCGCGTTTTTTGATGGTGAAAACGTTGGGTTTGCTCATGAAATACGTCGCAAGTTCCTGCGAAGACAGGGTTTTCGTACGGGGCTGATTGAGAATCTCGTCGAATTTCGCACTGCCGACCATATTCACCGCGCACAATTCCATATCGGTTGCGCCGAGGGCGTTGAAAACTTTGACGCTGTCGTCGAATTTCGCGACCTGCATGTAGTATTTTCCGTTGATTTCTTCGATATTCTTCTTATAGAAGTTGTCAATCTGGAAGCTGGAAAGTTCCACCGTTCTTTTGGTCGTATTGAGCGCGACTTCGGGTTCAAGAAGGTGATCGCTGATTTTCTTGGAAATCTTTTCGTCCTTTTCCTTTTCTTTGACTTCCTGCTTAATCTGCATATTTTCTTTCAGCGCGGCGCCGATAGGTCTTCTCTTTGACGTGCCTGCCGTGAGTAACGTGATGAGAAGCAACAGAAGTTGCGCGATGAACGGGATTATCGGCACGATTTTCGAAATCGAGAAGGGCGTTGTCTTGTCGTAAATCACGAAAATATAAACGTATGCGGAGATGGCGGCGCAAATTACCGACAAAACGATGATGAGGATTTTCAGCAGACGGAAGTTCTTTTCGGGCGAAAGTTTCGCTCTCAACCTTTCGGAACGCTGCGCGAGCGTAAGTTCTTCCTTTTTGGGTTTTTCTGTTTCCGCGTCGGCGGCTTTATCCTTCGATTTTTTGTCGGGTTTGCCTTTTTTCGCGACGATTTTTTTGTCTTCCGTCACCGGCTGTTCTTCTTTTTCGACAACGGCGGCGGGCGTTTCTTCCGCGGGCGTTTCTTCCTGTTTTTCTTCGGTTGCGGGTTCGGATTTTTCAACCGCTTTTTTTGCCGTAGCGGCTTTTTTCTCGCGCGGTTTCGACGGTTTTTTCGCGGTTTGTTTTTCGGTTTTTTCAACCTTTTCAACCGGCGTTTCGCCGTCCGCAACGGAGCGTTCTTCCGACAAATCGGGCAGAAGGACTGCCTCGGGTTCAACGTTTTCAGTCACTTCCGGGACCGCTTCGGGCGCGCTTTCTTCGACGGGAGTTTCGGCTGTTTCGACAGTGGGATCCTCGGCGGGTTCCGCAGGGGTTTCCGGCATCGTGATTTCGCCTTCGTCAAACATCGAAGGATCGAAAGTTGCCGCGCCGATTTCGGGCAATTCGTCCGCCGCAGGTGCCGGTTCGGACGGGCTGACGCTTTCTTTATACGCCTTTTCTTCGGCGGCGAAAGACTCATACTGACCTGCCGCAAATTCAGCCGCGGCAAGGGCGTCTTCGAGGCTCAGAGGCTGCTTTGCTTTTTCGGTTTCGTCAACGGTTTCAGGACTTACGGAAGGCGTTTCGTCCGCGGCGATTTCAGCATTTTCCGTCGTGCTTTCCGCCACGTTTTCGGTAACGGATTCCGCATTTTCCGCCACGTTATCGGTAACGGTTTCCGTCACGTTTTCGGCCGTATCCAAAGCGTCGTCGACATTGACTTTCTTTTTTGTTGCCATAATATATCTCCTTAAAATTTTGAGCGAAAAAATGTGTTTTGTATTATGCCAGGCAAGAGTAATACAAACCTTGCCAAATCGCCGCAATTTCCGCGTCTTTTGGCAAAAACTCACTTGTAGTACGGTAAAGTACAACTGCGTTCGTTTTTCCCAAAATTCATCGAAAATATCGACGATTTGGTCGCTTGCGAGTCCGACGCCGTATTTTCAGGCAAAGACAAGGCACGCGAACGGGTTAATACTTTATGTCTAAGCCGCGAGCGTAACGCAGTATTTGTCAAAAATACGGCGTCTTGACCACGGTTCTTATTACTCTTGTCTGGCATAAATTATAATAAAGGATAAAAGTATTGTCAATGCTTTTTTCGGTCGCGTCGGAAAAAATAATGAATTTGCACGGCGGAATTTTTTTTGACCGACACAAAAGCAACTTTATAATGCAAATACGAACGATAAAGTATATTATTTTGCACATAAAATTGCGTATTTTTGACGGATTTTTACGAAAAAACGTTGGTTTTTTGAAAATTTCGGAAAGCAAACGCACGGCGGAATTTTATTGTACGACTGTATAATTTCGTACGAAAGTGTTGAAAACCCGCGCCGAAAAAATCAAAATAATTTTCCGAAAAATTTGAAAAATACCTTAATCCGCCGTAATTCCGCCCGAATTTCTTATGTTTTTGCAATATTTTGCGCCGAAATTTTTTTTAATGTTGAATTTTAATAAATCATATGTTATAATAAATTAGCAAAAGAATATTTTTTGTTTTGACAAAATAATTGCGAGGTAATATGTACAAGTATTCTTACAAGGCACTTTCGCCGGAAGGAAAACGCGTAAGCGGCACGATAACCGCCACGAGCGAAGACGACTTCAATCAGGTCATTTCGTCGCGCGGTCTGAAATGCTATTACGTCCATGCCACGGGAAAGGGCGACGCAAGCAAACTTTCAAAACTCGACACCGCGCTGGTGTTGCAGTTTTGCCGACAGCTCGCGTCGATGCTGAACGCCGGCTTGCCTCTTATTAAGTCGCTGGAAATGCTTTACGAACGCACCGAGAAACCGAAGCTTAAAAACGTGCTTGCCGCATTGTTTGAAGAGGTTCAGAAAGGTAACTCTCTTGCGGAGTCGATGGGCGCGCTTCCGGGCGTATTCCCCAACCTTCTCGTGAGCATGGTCAAGGCGGGCGAAATGAGCGGTAAACTGGAAGAGACTCTTATCCGAATGGCGGACTATTACGAAAAGGAAAAAAAGAGAAAAGGGCAAATCAAATCGGCAACGTCGTATCCGAAAATCGTTTTGGCGATTTGTCTTGTCGTCGTTGTTGTTTTGCTTATCTGGATTATGCCGAAGATGATTTCGATGGTGTCCGAAGATAAGTTGCCGATTGTCACGAAAATCCTGCTGAAAATCAAGGACTTCATCATGAAGGACTACATTCTGATTATCGGCATCGTCGCCTCGCTTATTATTTTCATCCCGATCGTTAAGCGAATCGAGGCGGTTGACCTTTTCGTTTCCAAAATGAAAGTCAAAATGCCGGGCATCGGAAAATTGCAAAAAATGATTTATACGTCGCGTTTTGCAAGTTCGCTTTGCACGCTGACGAGTTCGGGCGTACATCTTCTCGACGCGCTGACGATGGTGTCGGAGATGATGGACAACACTTACGTATCAAGGCAGATCGACGACGCTGTCGAAGCAATCCGTCGCGGCGAGTCGATATCCGCCGCGTTGCAGACGGTCGACGCGTTCGATCCGCTGCTTACGACAATGATATTCGTCGGTGAAGAATCCGGTTCTCTGGACGAGGTTCTCGGGCAGACCGCCGCTTATTTCGAAGACGAAGCGGACACTGCAATCAAGAGTCTTACCGCAATGATAAACCCCGCCCTTATGGTTGTAATGGCGGTTGTCATCGGCGTAATACTTATCGCAATACTTATGCCTATGTTCTCGATGTACGACTCGATAGGCACGGATACCGAATAAAGGGTAGATTTGGAGCAAAATTATGATTTACTACTACTTGAACAACGACAAACTCAAAGCGATGTTTGCGACGGCGGGCGGAAAGAGAATTACCGTGAAAGAATTTTACGATATGGATTTTCCCAGTGAATTTCTGAACGACCCGAGCGCAACCAATATCGACCTTCAACTTACCGAAGCGATGCTCGATATGATCCGCAAAAACGATATCAAGTCGAAAGCGGCGAAATTCGTCCTTGAAAACAACAAGATACCGTTCCGCGAGATGATTTTGCCTTACGCAAAGCCGTCGATTCTATATCCAATAATTTCGGCGGAACTTTTCACGGATAAAAAACTTGCGGAAAGCCACACCGTCGACTTTGTGGAGATCGACAGAAATATCGAAGATCCCGACGAAGAGATGCAGGAAGCCGCGCTGAACTCCCCCGAGGAGGGCGAGGAAGAACAGGAAGAGAAGAGCGAAAAGAAAAAGAAAGCGAAAAAGGCGCGTCTTATGATCACGTACATAGACAACCTTGTCATCGAAAACCTGAAAAAGTGCTGCCGCGAAGTCGGCATGAAACTTACGGCAATCGATATTTCGCAAAGCGCGCTGTCGAAACTCGTCGATTTTATGAAAGAAGACCTGCCGCAATACTTTGTGCTTGTCGACTATCGCATGACGACGATTACGTCGTATCTTTTCGCGGATTACAAGCACGTCTTCTCGCTGTCGAAACCCATTTATTCGATGCCCAACGAAAACTATGCGAACGAAATGGCGTTTTTCATCAACGACTTTTCCGGCATCGTGAGCGAGGCGATTCAGTTCTTCCGCTCGAAATATACCGATTACAAATTCGACGACGTGTTCATCACGGGCGACCTTGACAGGTTCCAGTCGGTTGAAAGCGACCTTTACGGTTTCATGGGGCTTAACGTCAAGATGCTTCCCGTACCCGAAAGCGTATCGGGCGTCGAGCAGCTTGATTTCAACGCGCTTGCACCGCTTATCGGCACAATGCTCAAATAACGAGGTGGATTATGGCAAAGAGAAAGAGAAACATAGATTTTATCGCCGCGCAAAAGGCGATGGGAAAATCGGGGCAAAGCACCTCGTTTGAGTTTATTCTTGTCGTTACGGTCGTCGTGGTGGCATGCGCGATGGTCGGGTGGTATCTTGTGGCGCGTTCGCAGTACAACACTGCCGTGTCCGACCTTGAATCCGCCAAGACGGAACTCACCAATCAGAAAAACACGCTTGCCAAGAACGAAGACAAGTTCAAGAAATTCCAAGTGAAGTTCGACAGTAACGGCAACCCCATGGTTAGCGGGACGGACAAATACGGCAACACGATTTACCAATACGAGTCGTTGACGGAAGTCGCGACGCGCGTTGCAAACGCACTTGCGGGCGCGCAGGCAACGTCGAAAGAAGCCGACGCCGCGATAAACCTTACCGGCACGATTTTCGACATAATCTTCACAAGCGCGAACAAGACGGAGTGCAAGGTGACGCAGTTCACTTTCACCAACGGCAGGATCACGTTAAAACTTACGGGCAAGAGTTCCCAGTCGATGCGAAACTATGTTTCGGCGATTAAGGAAAACGGCAGCGGCTATATTCAGAGCGTTGAGCCGTCGATGGACACCGCCACCGATTTTTCGGTAAGTTTCGACGTCGTGAACGATAAACTTTTCGGCGGCAGCGACAAATAAGGAGGACGGGAAAATGACGATTAACAGAAAAGAAAAAATATTGATTTTCGTGCTTATCCTGTTCCTGCTTGTAGGCGGCACGTACACTCTTGGCATCATGCCGAAAAACAACGACAAAAAAACCGCCCAGGAAGAGTTGCAGACGGTCGAAGGCGACATCGCGAAGATTAAGAAGCAAAACGCGGCAGTAAGTCCGTCAGAGTATAATAGACTCATTGAAGATATCAGACGAAACGAGGCGGCGTTGAAACAACTTACCAGTCCGAGCAACAACCTTAACGAGGAGCTTCTGCCCAGCAATATGCCCGGACATCAGGACTCTGTGGCGATTGCGGAAACGCTGTACAAGTTCTTTGGCGACCTTGGTTTCAACGTTGAGATAAGCCTTGGCAGGCCCGTCACGACGTCCACCAAAAAGGTTTACACCATATCGAGCGCATACAAGACGGACATGCAGACGCTTTACAAGGTGACCGACGCGATCGCGCGCGTGAAGTCGTACAATCTGACGTATCTTTCGATGACGCCGGACGGAAACGACGTTTCGGGCACGTTCTCGATGACGATCACGTACATTCTGAACGAATAGGCGCACACGTCGCACACTTCGCTTTTGAAATCGCATTATCGGGGGCGATAATGCTCACTCTTTTGCTTGTGTGCTCCTTTTCCCCAAAAGTACAAAAGTATCTTTTGGGGTCCCCGATAACTGCGCTTTTGAAATCACATTATCGGGGGCGATAATGCTCACTCTTTTGCTTGTGTGCTCCTTTTCCCCACGGGTACTCAGTATCCCGCGGGGCCCCAAAAATCCATCGCAATGACATAAAGTGCGTTGCACGGAATACAATATGCTCCTCGCAATGACATATGGAGCGGAAGCGGCACCTTACAATAAAGGATATTATATTATATAAATATAACAACAAGTTACGAAAACGCGCGAAAGCGCAGTCGCAAAGATAAGACGGGAAAAATAAAAAAGTACGATTGACGGAAGGAGGTCAATTATGCTGACGTTATTAATAAATATAGAAAGGTTTAACAAGCGGTACAATAAAAAGCGCGGCAGCGCGATGCTTATGGTACTTATGACTATGGCGATTATTATCGTCGTAGGCACTTCTATGCTCTTTGTGACGCTTTCCTCCTTCTCGAACAGCATTGCGGACACCCAGCAGGAACGCGCGTACAACGCCGCGCTCGTAATGACCGAAACGCTGAAAAGCTCCACATATCTCGGCAAACTTATCGAAAGCAATTCCTTTGAACTTGAACAAGATAAGCCCGTCAAACTCCAATTCGACAACGGCGATCTTGATGATAAACTTGACGATTTCACGATAATCAACGGCGTGAAAGTTTACGTCACGTTTACCAACGCGTCAAAGGAAAAGACGTCGCTTGACAGCGTGCTTGTCGACGTAAGGGGCGTAAAAGGCTCGCAAGAAAGAACGGTGAGTTTCACTTATAACAAAGAAACGACAGTTAAAAACGTTACGCTTGAAGACACGTTCGGCAACGCCTTGGTAACCAACAACAGCATGGGCGGAGAACAAAAACGCGACGACCTTGTTTTCAAGAGAATCGAGGGCGATATTTCCATAAACTGTTGGGATGAAGAAGTCGTGAACGGGCAAACCGTGAAGAAGATGACCACCCGATACTTCAACCCGATTATTCTTGAAGGTCTTACGGGCAGTATCTTTGCCAACGGCGACCTTATCATCGGCGCTGCCGACAACGTTATAAAAGTTCAGGGCAATATCTATTGCGACGGCAACCTTACAATACGCGGGCTTGACCTTGGCGTAAATCTTCCCGCGCTTTTCAAAAAAACGTACAAAACAAAATATATCAAATACAGCACAATCGGCAACAAGACTTTTGCAGGCTTCGATATCCTTGGCACCGGCGAATACATAGAGCGCGAAAAATCGGGCAAAGTGAACGAGGCGATGTATCTGAAATACACGAAAAACGGTGACGACGACTTTTTGCCGTTGCAGGTTTACGACGAAGTATCGCACTTCACCCTTATGGATCTTGCGCCTGAAGATGCCGAAACGTACACTTTCTGGACAAGAAACTGGGAGAACGGCGGCGCGGTTGAAGAAGTCACAATAACGCTCAGGGTAATGGTTAACGGAGAATTGCAGGCGGTTGACGCGACGTATAATAACAAAAGCGGCGTCAATAACTCGCAATATCTCGGCGCGACGATGTATTCCACGCCCGAATGCAACCCCGAAGACATGATAATGCAGTATCCGAAGGGCGGCAACGTATATTGCAGCGGCGACATTATCTTTGACAGGGTAAACTATGGGTATAACTGGGTTTATGCGCCGGCAGCATTAGGCAACAGCACCGAATACCAATATCACGACCTGGCGATTTACGACAGCACCGGCAAAGGGACAATAAACGCTTCAAACAAAACTGATCGTGAAAAAGTTGAAAACGCCACCGTGTCTTACAACAAAACCAAGATGAGAGGCGACATATTCTGCATGGGACGTATGATTATCGCGCCCGAAAATCTTGTGCTCATGTCCAAAAGCACAGATGGTAAAGACGAGAAAGACGAGGTATTCAAGAGAATGAACGCTTCAAACTTCAACCGTTATCTTGATAAAGACACCATAAACAATCAGATTTACAGCAATGGCAATGATTTCTTTACGCGCCTGAAAGAGGTGTTTGGCTTCAACGGCAACAAATGGAACTATAACTTAAACAAAACCTACAAACTTGACTATACCGGCGGGCATAGGTTATTTGGCAATAACGGAAATATTGAAAACAGAGAATATTACAAATCCGCAGAAGATTTCAAGAACGAAAACTTGAAACCGTTTATCGAGCAATTAAAAGGAGAGAACGGTCAAACCTATACCGACTTAAAAGACCTTTTCAAAAAAACAATTAACAACGAAAAGAACAATAATAGCGGTAAATTATACAATTCAAACTATATCTTAAAAGGCGACGGCTACTTGGCCGCTGCTGAGGGAACAGACGGCGTGCATAAAGCGTATAGTCCCATAGAATTCAGCGAAACTTCCAACATTTATATCTATAACTGGAAGTATGAGTCGCTTATTGAAAATACGGAAAAGAAAGACGACTCGGAAGTACAAGTAAATATACAGCGCCAACTTAACAGCACTTCACTGGTGCAGGAGTCGCGCGTGGACAATACGCTCGGCAACACTTCGGTCAGCACGGTAAACGACATAACTTACAACGCAGCGCTCACGGTAAAATATCAGACTCTCAACGTAAACGAGATTTACGTAGGCAGCGGCAATATCGAGGCTGTCGGTATCGACGCATTCGGTTATGAAAGCGCCGCCGGCGTAAAAGCGAAAAAAATCGACACCCTTGGCGGCGAGATGATTTCAAGCGAATATCAGGAACAGAGTCTGCTTGATATAATTATGAAAATTTACAAGTTGGACAAGGAACAAGCGCTTGAAAAATTGAAAAATGATTACTGGAAAGTTGACGATAATTTCAATGCTGTTGGCGACTTGTCGATAAGCGTAAAAGATCATGAGTATAAGGCTTTTGGGAACGTTAAGCACGATGGTATAATTTTAAGTTATAAGGTGAATTATACCACGACGGTGGACTATAAATGTACTGAAAAATGGAAACATAAAACCGGATACAGAATGTTGCGTTGGACTAAAAAAGCAACGATGCCCGAATACGGATATGATGACGGCGATAACGGCAACGTCCACATAAAGTTTACTTATGAAATTGAGTACTTTATGTATGACGGGAGGTTCTGGGACGGAAACGGAGGCAAAGTCAAGGACGAAAAGATAAAAGAAGTTTTCGGATGGGATAACCCCACGCTTGAAAGGTTCAAAGCAAATGCTGCCAAATTTGGTGACGGGCTGTTTTTGGATTTGGATAAAACAACTTTTGAAAGTAATATCAAAGACCAAGTTAAGAAGTATGTATTGAAGAAAGATACAACCGATTTTCCAGAATCCTGGGAAGAAGAACATAGCATTGTTGGTTGTCCGAACGAAGGCGATACAACACAAAAAACCAAAAGCGAATCAAAGACATTTAGGATGACCAAAACGACTTCGGAATATGATACCGTTGAGACCGTTTTGAAATATGACAGCGTAAAAGACACGCTCAAAGATTTTGTCAAAGACGTCAAACAGCTGGCGCTTTTAAGCAATAGCGACAACAACAGTTTCAAGGCAATCACGAGCAAGGAAGACGTTGATAATATGATAAAAGCCGACAATACAACCAAGGTCGGCGAAAGCGCATTCTTATCCGTGCGCGCGTTCAGCGGCGAAGATCACGGGATGTATCTGCGCTCATCCAACGCGCGGTATGCGAACGCGGACAAAAATTCAAGCGTTTCAGCGGTTTTCAAGGAAATTATCGACGAAGGGTTTGCAAAAATCGCAATACTTAAAACAACCAAACTGACCGAAGATTTTATGCGTAAACAAATCAAAGATAAAATAATTACGGTCAAAGAATACAACCAGGTAAGCGAAGTACAGGACGACGCGTCGCTGAACCCGTTAAGGAAGCTTGAACAGAGCGAGTTTATTTTGAAGAAACTGCGCGAAAAAACCGCCGAGTACACGATAGATGATCTTAATAAAATGTTAGAAAAAGATCCAATCGATCCTAGGGGTATAACTAACTTCTATGACATTAACAATCTTGCAAACATAGAAGGTAGTGTCGGTTTGCTTGGGTGGATTGACAAAAACACCAACAATGTATGGACGTATACCAGGCATAAAGCAACGGCGCTAAATTCAGGAAATCGTTTCTATGCGATTTACAACAGCGATAGCGTTGACAATAACGTGCGCGTTTTACGGTTCACAAACAGCATCGACAACAACGTCACGCCGTTGACTTGCGACAATACTTTTGGTCTGGATCCGCTGTATTGTACTTATGACGAAAACGGAAATCCCATTGGCGGAAATCAAGGCGGTGTATTTACCAACATTAAGCGGACCGGAATACGTACGCAGGTTGACTATACCATATCCGAAGACACTTATTTCAACTTTGGTCGTTATAGCGGCGGTATAGATACCTCGAAGCAAAATCCCGTCATCTTCGGCGCGAGCAAAGATAAAGGCATAATCGACTCGATTGACCAACTGAACAATTCAAAGCGTATGAACATTACAATCGACACAACCGAAAAAGACGTTTACGTTTATATCAACGCGCCTTCGAAATATAAGCCAGTCGGCAGCGGGAAAGGTTCATATGTGCAAAACGGCGACGAATACACGCTTGTCGGCGAAGGAAAGGGCGATTACGAACTTGAAGCGGGCATTGAGTTCAGAAAATGCAGCTGGCGCGTTAAGGGAAAACACAACGCCTATATTATGCTTGTCGGTGACACTTCCATCAATGCAAACGCATATAAGCTCAGCGTCAACACGAGCGGCGGCGTTTTCGACAACTCGGCGGACAGAAGCGACTCGATGCTCGGCACGCATTTCTACTCGGGCTTCTACACCACATATTCGGGTTCTTATTCGATGAACGAAAAAGGAGAAAGCAGCCTTAAACTTGCGGCGAAGGAGAAAGAAACCGTCGAAAGCGGCAATCTGTGCATTATCGGGACGATGGGCAACCAGCTGCTTCTGGGGCGCGGCGGTTATATCAACGGGTTTGTGTATCTCCCCAACGGCAGATACGTCAACAACTCCACAGGCTTTTTGGGAATCCTGCCCAACGCATATTCAAGCAACAACCAGGCAACAATTGTCGCACAAGATATTGCAGTCAAAGGCAGTAATATCGGCAACCTGGTATTCCAGGCGTTTGACGTATCGTCAAGCGCGGGCGGCGCTGGCAGCGACATCGATATCGACTATATCGAATCAAACGACCAGATAACTTATTCCAAATGGAATTTTGGCGGGTACTATTACGGCTAAGATGAAAAAGGTTTTGAAACGCTTAAAACTGAATAAAAAAGGCTTTACCTTTGCCGAATGTATCGTTGCAATCGCGTTGTTTGCGATCGTCGGCACGCTGGCGTTCACCATGTTCAACACGGCGACGCGCTATATGTCCAAGGCGAAAAAGGAAGAAGCCAAAAGGTCGCAGGCGCAGGAACAGGCTCTTTTGAACACGTTCATGTACAAGGAAGGCGACGAGGTAATGGGATATATCATTTATCCGAGCCGCGTTTTGCAGGTGTCGTACATCAACACGTCAAAAGGCAACGTGCCGCAGTATTCAGTGGTGCTTAATTACGACACCGATTACGGCTCGGTACCGTTTGCGGTTGCGGTCGAAAAAAACGGCACCCCCCAATCACAATATACATACAATATCACAAGATATCAAGTGACGTCGGACAAGGGCACAAAACGTATACTTTTTGTTTATGACGGCGATATCGATTACGACCTGAACGATCCGGCACAAGTCAAAGATCATATTCTTCCGCTTGAATGGGTAAAGAATAACTATAAGAACTGACATGAGAAAACTCGCAAAACTCTTAAAAAATAAAAAAGGCTTCACCTTGGTCGAAGCGATCGCGGTCGTCGCCATTATGGGTATTCTCGCAACGGTTATCGGCGGGCTGGTCACGGCGGGCACGACGGCTTATATGCGCCAGAAAGAAAACGCCGCCGCAAAAGACCTTGGCACAATCGTCCAGAACGAAATCAAGCGGGCGGCAAGGTCGTCGGTTGAGGTATATTTGCAGGACGGCGATCTTCCGACCGATAGCAACATGATTACAATCGGCGATACTCAAACCACGTACCAGATGAAAAACGCGCCGACGGGCGAGTACAAGATGTTCTCGTCCGATGAAGGCAGGCTTGTGTATTCGACGGACAGCGAAGAACCCAAGGAATACTTCACTGATCCTTCGCGGGAGGCGGAAGGACGCGCGTTTTACGGCAGTTTCAAAATAGAAGTTTACTTCCGGGCGATTGTCAACACCTTTGGTGAGATTACGTCCGTCAAGGTGTTCTGCGACGTCTATAACGCCAAAGGACAAAAAAAATTCGACTCCCCGGGGCTTGAAATCGACTTTATCGAGGCGGATTACAGCCAATCGACGGAAACCAAACGTTTCAAAGGTATTTTCAGTTTTGAGCAGGGCAATATCGGGGCAATCGAACCAGACGGCGACGGTTATAAATACAACAACATGCTGCTAGTTGAAAATTACAAGCCGGAAAACGAGAAAGGGTTCAAGAATTTTTATTTCCGAACCGTGACAGGCGGTTGATAAATGGAACTTGGCCATCTATTATTCACGATATTTTCCGCGTTTTTCGGGCTTGCGTTCGGCAGTTTTCTGAACGTTTGCATTTACCGCATTCCCAAAGGCACGTTTTTCACCGAAAAGCACAGTTATTGTCCGAAGTGCGGGCAGCCGCTGAAATGGTACGACATGGTGCCGGTTTTCAGCTGGATTTTTCTTGGCGGAAAGTGCAGGAATTGCAAGGAAAAAATCTCCGCAAGGTACCCGATTGTGGAGTCGCTCAACGCCGTATTATGGACGTTGTCGGCATATTTTATCGGGCTTAACGCCAACGCGTTCATATACGACGCGCTGTTTTCCGCGCTCATCGTGATGACGTTCATAGACATCGACACGAAAGAAATCCCCAACGGCATCGTCGTGTTCATCATAATTTTGTCGATCCCGCTGTTTTTCACGGCGAAGGACGTCGTGTGGTGGCACCGTCTTGTTGGCGCGGTGGTTATCAGCGTGCCGCTTTACGTAATCGCGCTCGTGACGGGCGGCATCGGCGGCGGCGACATAAAGCTTTATTTTGCGCTGGGGCTTGTGTTGGGGCTTTACCCGACGCTTGTGTCGGCGTTTATTGCGATAGTGTCTGCGGGGCTTATCGGCGGCGCGTTATTGCTGACGAAAAAGGTCAAAAAGGGGTACGAGCTTCCGCTTGGTCCGTTTATCGCGCTTGGCGCGGTGGTCACGGTTTTTGCGGGCACGCCCATAATCGACGGCATAAAAAACTTATTCGGAATATAAAAATTATATATCATAAGGAGAAGAGATGCAAAGAGGAGCAAGTTTAGGCGACATCCTTCTGGAAAAAGGCTTTGTTAAACAAGCGCAACTGGATGACGCGAAACGTTGGCAAAAAACCCATCCCAACGAAAAAATCAGCGCGATACTGTTGTCGCGCGGCATTATCACTGAGGACGCGATGCTCTCTGCGATGGCGGAGCGTTTCAACACGACCTATATAAATACGGAGCTTGTCGTCCGTCGTCCCGAGATTCTGAAAAACGTCCCGGAGCAAATCGTCAAAAAGCACTGCATAATGCCGCTTGACGTGAAGGCGGGGCAGATAATAATCGCCACGCACGATCCGCACGACATCGGCGCGTTCGAGGACGTAAAGATGGTCACGCGTATGGACGTCGGTTTTGTCCTTGCGCCGCAGCGTATCATCGAAAGCGCGATTGAAAAGTACTACACCAACGCCGGCAACTTCTTCGTGTCGGACGAAGCGACGCAAAAGGTTGTCCAGCAGACTTCGGCGGCGACACAGCAAAAGTTGTCCGAAATCGAAAGCCGCGTTGACAACACGCCTGTCGTCAAACTTATCAACAGCCTTATCACGCAGGCGTACATGCGCCGCGCGTCGGATATTCATATTGAGCCGTTTGAGGAGCAAATCCTTGTCCGCATGCGTATCGACGGCGAGCTTGTCGAATGTATGCGCTTGGACATTTCCACGCTTAACAGTATCGTTTCGCGTTGTAAAATCCTTGCGGGCATCAACATTGCTGAAAAGCGAATCCCGCAGGACGGCCGTATCGACTTCAACAACGGCGACATCAACATCGACCTTCGTGTCAACACGCTGCCCACGATTTACGGTGAAAAGGTCAACATGCGTCTTCTTGCAACCGAGGACGCCGCGCTTATCACGCTTCCCGACCTTGGCATGCCCGACAAACTGTTTGAACAGTTCTCCCGCATCATCAAAGCGCCGAACGGGATCATTCTTGTCACGGGGCCTACGGGTTCAGGTAAATCGACGACGTTGTACGCCGTCCTTAGCGAACTCAACAAACCGAACGTCAATATAACCACGGTCGAAGACCCTGTCGAAAAGCAAATCTTCGGCGTCAATCAGGTGCAAACCAACGCAAAGGCGGGCTTAACGTTCGCAAGCGGACTTCGCGCAATCCTGCGTCAGGACCCGGACATCGTCATGATCGGTGAAATTCGTGATACCGAAACCGCCGAAATCGCAATCCGCGCCGCTATCACAGGCCACTTGGTTTTGTCCACGCTGCACACCAACGACGCCGCGTCAAGTATCGTCCGTCTTATCGACATGGGCGTTGCGTCATACATGGTCGCGTCGTCCGTGAACTGCGTTGTCGCGCAAAGGCTTGTCAAAAAACTTTGCCCGGAATGCAAGAGAAAGCGCGAAATCAAGGCGGAAGAAGCCGCACTTCTGAAAGATCCGTCAATCACTCACATTTATGAGCCTGTCGGCTGCCCCCGCTGCGGCAACACCGGCTACAAGGGACGTACCGCAATTTACGAAATTATCGAAATCGACAGCGACCTTCGCCGCATGATATCCGAGGGCAGGACAACCGAGGAAATCCGCGACTTCGCCAAAGAGCACGGCGCAACGTTTTTGGAAGACAGCATCCGCTCGCTCATCGGCAACGGCACGACGTCCATGTCCGAGTTTTACCGCCTTATTTACAGCATTTAATAAACGGGAACAAACCAAAACAAAAACTCTGCAACAACTTGCAGAGTTTTTATATTTATTTTGATGGAAACCATATTTCTTTTGCATTTGGGGGTAGAGCGTCTTTTTTGGACGGCTTTACGTCAGCAAATGCAGAAGTTTCGTAACAAAGCGCATTTTTTATTTCGTCAATTTATCTTTATCACGAATTATTACGTTGTGTTCAAAAGAACTGATTGCCATAAATTACCTTTTGTTTTTTTCTTATTTTATCACACAATGTCGGCAAAAACAAGAAAAAAGCGAGGCGTTTGCCTCGCTTAATTGTTGTTGAAAAGTGATTTTAACCTTAACCGTTGCCGTTATTTGCGGCGGGAGGGGTTGCTACTTTTTGTACGCCATGCTCTTCGGTAATATTGTACTCAACATCGCCCTTAGGGCTGCTTTGTTTTCCAATATATTTGACGTGATATTCTTCTTTATCAGATGCTCTCCAAACATAAATCTTACCTTTATCAGTGCCAGCTGCTGCATTCTTTTGCCAAGTAAAAACATTGCTGCCATATGCTTCTGTAAGTGCTGCTTGAATTTTAGTAGAATTATTGGTTGCAGTGGAAGCTGTGTCATCAGCAGTCGTTCCTCCACTTAATGCTACTAATTCAGAATAAATAGTATCAGCAATCTTTTTTGCCTGGGTTTGATTGGTTTTGTCTGTTTGCTTGTTCAATTGCGTGACCGTAACACCGGCGACCGTGCCTGCAAGGACTGCCATGATTGCGATTACGACGATAAGTTCAACGAGCGTGAAGCCCTTTTTGTTTTTTCTAAGTTTTAACATTTATGTTAATCCTCCACTATAATTATTTCAAAATTTAGCATACAGGGCAAAAAATCCTTATTTTGCGATTAGTAAGTCAAAAACCGCGCTTGAAATGGTGTTATTTATAATACTGTCAAAAGGACACTCTTGCCACATTATAACAAGTGCGATTATAAAAATAATTGTATGAAAGTAAGGTGAATGAGCGAAAAAAATAGTGACAAATTAAAGAAAAACTGTTGTAAAACTATTTAAAAAATGTAAGTACTTGTCAAAAACTATTTACAATGAAATTATATCGCATATAATATAAGTGAAGAGAAAATCAAGTGGCATACCATATTGCAATGACTCTTTGGTGGAATGACACCACAATAATCCGAAGCGTTATCGGACGAATGCGCCGATAGTTGGCGAGCAACGGAAAAACTCGTGATTGTTTCCGCAGTTATACTCGGACGTTGGCGGACAACGTAAAAATCATTCAATTAGTAAATTTTGCTGCTATTGTTGAATGCGATAGCAGCTTTTTTATGCTATTCCGCGCAACGCACTTTATGTCATTGCGAGCAGAAAAACGGGGACCCCGCGGGATACTGTGTACCCGGGGGGAAAAGGAATAAACAAGCAAAAGACAAGCATTTTCGCTTTTGCGTGAAATGATTGGTCAAAAGCGCAGTTTATGACGTATATCCCGGAAGGGTAACCTTGTTATAAACCAAAAAAAGATAATTGTATTTTTGTGACGCATTCTCGGTTTTTAATCTAATGCTTTATATGATTCCAAAAAAATATCACAGTCATATATTTGGCAAGAGTGTCATATTGACAGTTGTATAAAAAACAATAAAAGTTGGTGCGACGGGGGAAAACAAAAAGCGGATACAATTCCGTACGGCGCACACTGCGCTTTTGAAATCGCATTATCGGGGGCGATAATGCTCACTCTTTTGCTTGTGTGCGCCTTTTCCCCAAAAGTACAAAGTATCTTTTGGGGACTCCATAATGAGCAACTTCTCGCAATGACAGAGTACTTCGTACCGAATGAAATAAGGACACCGCATTGTAATGACATTAAGTACTTCGTGCCGAATATAATATGATTAGTGTTTTTCAATGACAGGAAAACCTTGCAGGACACCATAGCGTAAGCCGTACGGCACGACATATTACCCTGTATGAATTTTGGGAAATGATAGTATTTGCTGGGGAAAATTTAAAAAAACGTATGAAAATATTTGAATATGTGCATTGAATGAGCGAAAATTGCACAAAAATGGGACTTTTTTGGACTATTATGCAATATAGTACTATTATAGTATTTAAGTATTTTCAAAAAAAGTATTGACGGGGCATATTTTATAAAGTATAATGATAGATGAAAAGGGAAACTATGACATTTTTTTATGCAGTTTTCCCTGAACAAAAAAATATCGGACAAAACGTCGCAAAATAAGGATTTGTCGCAGTGTGATATTGCGATATCGCAAATCCGGGGACCCCAAGTACCGATACCAAACGTTGAAATAATTATAGTGGAGGATTAACATAAATGTTAAAACTTAGAAAAAACAAAAAGGGCTTCACGCTCGTTGAACTTATCGTCGTAATCGCAATCATGGCAGTCCTTGCAGGCACGATTGCAGGCGTAACCGTGTCACAACTGAATAAACAAACTGACAAAACAATGGCTACCGAAGCAAAAGGTATTGCAGACTTTATCTCAACATGGATCATTGAAAACAATATTGACCTTACAACTGCAGCAAATTTAGATGCTGTTAAAGCTAGTGATAATACTACTCTTATTCAAGCCTTACAAAAACAATATGGCACAGAAAAGGTAGGAACAACAGCAGAAGCAGGTAAAACGATTGGTGTCTCCTTTGTTGCAGGCGAAGATACTAATGCCGAAGTTGCCAAAACAAAAAATGTTATTAAAGTTGAATACAAAGGCAAACAAAGAAGTGGTGGCGATGTATCTTATACGGTTAATGTAGAAGGCGTTGTTTCAAAATAATATTAAATCTTATAACACATAAACAAAAAGCGAGGCAAACGCCTCGCTTTTGTGTTGCTTTTTCTGTATGCAAGTGATATAATATTTTTGGTATCAAGGTGATTGTACCAAAAGGGGGTGGTTATCATGCTTCTTATGATAACGAGAACAGCTCCCGCACGATACCGCGGCACACTTTAAGGTACAATCAATGCGCGAAATCAAAGCGAGGCAAACGCCTCGCTTTTTGATTGCAAAATTTTTAGTTAAAATAGTATGGTTATTCGGTGTAGTCCCAAGATTCCGTAGGATCGGAACCTATCGTCCCAACCTTTTTTGCCGCTATGGTGAAAGTTACAATAACTTTGCCGTTGCTGACCGTTGCGGAAACGGAAGTATTAAACATATGCTTTCCCGCTTTTGCCTCGTCAAGACTATCAACAAAGACTACGTTCTCACTGCTTGTCGCTTCGTTTTTGAACGCTGTCATTGCTGACTCGCCCGCGGCTTTTGCGGCGGCTGCGGTTGTTGCCGACAAAATATTGTCCCTATGCTCGTAATCAAGCATAAAGTTTTTGAAATTTTTCATCAATATCTTGACTTCCGAAAGGGCGTTGTTGTTTTTTTGTTTGTCCAACTGCGACACGGTAACCCCGGCGATTGTTCCCGCAAGGACAGCCATTATCGCAATCACAACAATCAGTTCGACAAGCGTAAGCCCTTTCTTGTTTTTAATCATATTCATAATTACTATAAAAAAGCGAGGCAACCGCCTCGCCTTTATATTTAGTATGTTTTATTAGCCCGCAAGAACATCAGAATAGGTGTATTCGGCTTTAATATCAGCTGCATTTGTTCCTTTTCCTTTGCAGGAGAAAGTTACAACAATATTATTAGATGTGTCTTTGATCACCGCATATTTGAACTTATGGTCGCCTGCCTTATGATCGCTTGTATCTAAAACATCAGCACCTTTTGTTGCTTTTGCGTCTTTTGCAAATTCGGTCAATGCATATTTCATTTCACTGATTGTATTAATTCCATTATCAGCGTCCCAAGTTTCGCCCGTTTCCATTGTGAAACCAGTAGGAGCGGCCGCGGGAAGCCTATAATCGAGCAAGAAAGTCTTAAAGTCGCCCATTAATGTATTAACTTCGCTTTGTGCACTGTTGTTGGTTTGTTTATTAAGTTGTGACACTGTTACGCCTGCAATCGTGCCTGCAAGGACTGCCATGATTGCGATTACGACGATAAGTTCAACGAGCGTGAAGCCCTTTTTGTTTTTTCTAAGTTTTAACATTTATGTTAATCCTCCACTATAATTATTTCAATGTTTGGGTACATCGGACGTGCCTTATTGTGTCATTATGCTTCGCAAATGTTTTATGTCATTCTGAGGAGCGAAGCGACGTGAGAATCTCCCGGAAGGGAATCCGCATTATATGAAGTATGCAATGCATTCTTTCATAAGGTGTCCGTTCCCGGCGATGCGTCGCACACTGCACTTTTGAAATCACATTATTGCAAGCAATAATGCTCACTCTTTTGCTTGTGTGCTCCTTTTCCCCAAAAGTACAAAGTATCTTTTGGGGTCCCCGGATTTGCGATATCGCAATATCACACTGCGACAAATCCTTATTTTGTGAACACGTCGTATGCTTCGTTTTTGACCAGTCAATCGCCGCACGCGACAATCGCCTGTCTTATGCTTGCATACTCCTTTTCCCCACGGGTACAAAAGTATCCCGCGGGGTCCCCGATTTTCCGCTCGCAATGACAGAAAGTGCGTTGCGCGGGATAACAAGGATACCCTTCCGGGAGATTGCCACAGCACCGCAAAGCGGTGCTTCGCAATGACAGAGTGCTTCGCACGCAAGGGGATAACGGCGGTGATACATATTCAAAGCGGTTCCGAAACATTTTCTCTGCAAAAAATAATATATTGACACTGTACGCGCGAAGTAGTATAATTATATAAGTATGAAAAGGCGTGTTTTCAAAAATAAAAAAGGCTTTACGCTCGTGGAACTTATCGTGACCATTGCCATTATGGCGATTCTTGCCGCGGCGGTTACGCCTGCCGTTTACGTCACGACAAAACGCCGCCAGAAGAGCGCTGCCGAAACCGACACGCAGACCATGTACAGGAACGCGATCGCGGCGGTTACGTACCTTTCGGGGCAGTATATTTATCCCAACAAGACGGATCCGCGCAAAGAAGACGTGGACAACGGCGTGCAAGGGTGGTACGTCACGTATTCCGCAATGGTGTGCAAGCGCATTTATCAGACCGTCATCGGGCTGGACATCCCCGTCAAATACTACAATCCCGATGCGTCGGGGCCGAAGGTTCTTGTGCCCGACGGCTGCAACGCGGTGGAGCGCAGTTCCTTTGTCAGCGCGGACAACAAAAATCCTTATATCGTCATTCAGGTTGTGGGCGTTAAGGAGAACGACGCCGCCGACACCGAATATTATCTCATCGTCAGTTACCACAACGACAAGAATAAGTTTGAGGCTTGGGACGGCGGCGCGACGGTGCCAACGGCTACGCTTGAATACGTCACGAAAGATCCGACGACAAATCCGCAACTTAACCGCGCCTATCAGACCAACAAGGGCACTCCCATTCGCTATACGTTCAAAATAAGAACAAAGTAACGCTATTATGAAATATATCTTGCAGTTTTTTTACCTGGTTTTACAGTTCACCTGGGGCGCGATTCAGAACGCATTGGGGTTTTTGCTTTTCCTGAAAAATATCAGGTGCGAGCACGCCTATTACCACGGCGCAATCCTGACTTTCCACGAGGGCGATTGGGGCGGCGTGTCGTTGGGCGCGTTTATCTTCATCAACGGCAAGCGCGGCGATGAGTACAAAAAAACCGTGTCCGTGCATGAGTACGGCCATACCATTCAGTCGCTGATTCTGGGGCCGCTGTATCTGTTTGTCGTCGGGATTCCGTCGTTCGTATGGTGCAACAACAAGAAGTGCATTGCTTATAGACAGGAACAAAATAAGTCCTATTACGATCTGTATTGCGAAAGCTGGGCGAACAGGCTCGGCGAGGCGGTCACGCACGAGGAGGCCCCGCACAAGTGAAAGAAAAGTTCAACGGGGTACTTTTGCATATAGGAAGTCTGCCGTCTGAATACGGCGTCGGCGCGCTGTCCGGGGGCGCGTTTTCTTTTGTCGATTTTTTGGCGGACGCGAAGGTCGATTTCTGGCAAACGCTGCCGTTATCGCCAACGTCTTTCGGCGACAGCCCATATCAGTCGCCGTCGGCATTTGCGGGGAATCCGTACTTTATCGATATAAATACGCTTGTTAAACGCGGGCTTTTGACGGAAAACGAGGCAAAACGCGCCAAAACAAAATCACTTGACTACGCCGAAATTTTTAACTCGCGATACGACGTGCTGCGCTGCGCGTTCAAAAGATTTCAAAAAAATTCCGATTATTCAAAGTTTCTTGAAAATAACGATTATTGGCTGGACGACTTCGCGCTGTTTATGGCGCTTAAAGTCAAAAACGGGTTTTCGTCGTTCGATACGTGGGAAAAGGACGAAAGACGGCGCGATACGCTGTCCGACGAAAAAATCGCCGCGCTTCAAAACGAGTGCGATTTCTGGCGGTTTTTACAGTTCGAGTTCTATCGCGAATTGACCGCGCTTAAAGACTACGCAAAATCCAAAAACGTCGCGCTTATCGGCGATATCCCCATCTACGTCGCGTACGACAGCGCGGACGTCTGGGCGCACCCCGAAATTTTCAGGCTTGACAAAAATATGCGCCCGAAAGAGGTCGCCGGCGTGCCGCCCGATTACTTCTCCGCCGACGGGCAACTGTGGGGCAATCCGCTGTACGACTGGAAAAAACAGCAGTCGGACGGCTTTTTGTGGTGGCATCACCGCTTGCTGCATCAGCTGCAATTTTTCGACAAAATCCGCATCGACCACTTCCGCGCGTTTGAAAGCTACTACGCCGTGCCGTATGGCGCAACGACCGCAAAAATCGGCAGGTGGGTGAAGGGCGTCGGCACGAAAATCTTCGACGGGCTTGACCTCGACGGCAGAATCATCGCCGAGGACCTCGGAATTATCACCGATAAGGTGCGCCGCCTTGTGAAACGTACCGGCTTCCCCGGAATGAAAGTCTTTCAGTTCGCTTTCGACGGCAAGAGCGATAACGAGCATCTGCCGGAAAACGTGAAGTATAACACCGTCTATTACACCGGCACGCACGACAACGATACGCTGAAAGGTTGGTACGACGCGCAGGGTGACGGCACAAAAGAGTACGTCAAAAAGACCCTCGGCGCAACCGACGAGAACGTCTTTGATAAAGTTTTCAAAAAGGTAATGCGCTCCCGCGCGAAATTCGTCATCGTGCCTATGCAGGACTATCTGTTGCAGGGCTCGGAGGCGAGAATGAATACTCCGGGGACGAACGACGGGAATTGGAAATACGTCCTGCCGAAAAATTACGCAAAGGTGAAAAACCGCATAAGAAAGTACGTCAGGAACAGATGTTCAGACAGTGCGGCGCGTCATAAACTGCGCTTTTGACCAATCATTTCACGCTAAAAGCGAAAATGCTTGTCTTTTGCTTGTTTATTCCTTTTCCCCACGGGTACAAAGTATCCCGTGGGGTCCCCGTATTTTCGCTCGTAATGATAAATTTTAATCCGCAACATGCCGAAGGCACACATCGCGCCGTAGGCATCATCGCTTTTGCCGAAAGGCTAAAACAATATTAAAATCCGCTGCCTTTTTCGGTGACGATGTTTTCACCGCTCAGGTAAATTTTGTAATAAACTTCACGATATTCTTGCGACTTTCCCTTGTAATAAAGATAAATCGCATTTTGCACCGAGTTAAAATCGGCGGAAAAAGTTCCCTTTTTTTCGGGAACGCCGTACGAATCAGCCCATTTTAAGGACGAAAACCTGTTTTTCAAGGTATTGTAAGCGGCTTCCGAGTACGCATCCGTCCATATTACGTTGCCATACAACAAAAGATCTGTCACGTCGATTTCGATCCCCGTAAGTTCGGTGAAGAACGAAGGGCGTTCAACGACTTCCTGCGCCCACGAAACGATTTGTGCAGAAATTTGCTTTCCGTTGTATATGTAGTTGACTTCGTCGGTTTTCTTGTTGAGAATGCCCACGGTTGCGCCCGAAACGACGCCTGCAAGCACCGCCATAATCGCAATTACGACGATAAGCTCCACAAGAGTGAAACCTTTTTTATCGGATTTCATAATTATATTATACAAAACCGCCGACGTTTTGTCAAAACCGACGTATTTCAGGGAGAAACGGAAAATTTGATTTTGGAAAACCCGCCGTTTTTCGTTTTGTTGAGTTCAAATTTTTTGAAGAATTTTTTGAAATTGGAAAAAGTTATATGATGTGAATATTGACAGCAGTCATTGTCATATTGACATAAAGTGCGTTGCGCGTCATAAACTTCACTTTTGACCAAACAATCGCCGTAAACGACAAATGTTTGTCTTTTGCTTGTTTATTCCTTTTCCCCACGGGTACACAGTATCCCGCGGGGTCCCCATAATGGGCAATGCCTCGCAATGACAGAGTACTTCGTACGGAAAGGAACAATGGTTCATGCCTCGCAATGACAGAGTACTTCGTACGGAATGGAACAATGGTCAATGCCGCGCAATGACAGTGTGCTTTGCACGGAAGTGGTAACGTATCAGGACTTGCCGGTGCGTTTGTCGCAAAGTATGAGCGATATATCGTCGCGTACGATGCAAAGGAATTTCAAAAGACATTCCGTCTCGGACACGGTAAGGTCGCGCGTCAGTATCGTCGCAACGGACAGGGCAAGATTTGTGAGTTCAATGACGTTGAGCCGCGAAAGTTCCATAAGGCAGTTTATGCCGGCTAGGCGCAAACTGTGCTTTTTACCACGCAAGTACAAGTATCTTGCGTGGGTTTTATAACAAGGTGTCCGTTCCCGGCGATTGCCACGCTGCGCTCGCAATGACATAGAGTGCGTTGCACGGAAGATAACGAGTATACGATGTTTTGCAAGGGTAACGGCGAAAACGGGACGTGCAAAATTGTACGTCATAACGCAAAATAACTTGACATTCGTTTGTAATATCTTGTATATTATATTTATAGCAATATCTTTTGGGCGCATTATGCCCAAAATTGCACATACTATGGCTATACCGCCGGGTTTTCCGGCGTATCGGAGGAGAGATATGAGAGCAAAAAAATCAAGCAAAAACTTACTTCGTATCAGCGGACTTGCATTAGTGTTTATGCTTGCAGTCGCACTGCTTGTCAGCGCAATTTCTTTTACGCGCGTGGGTGCGGGTGAGATTAAAGAATCCAAGGCGACGGCGACGGTTACGCCGAGCACAAAGTTTCTGGACATTGCCACGCCGGAAAAGTTTCAGCCGTTTGTTATGGACGGAACGTCTGCGAATAGTTATTTCGCACAGTTTTCATACAGTCCCGAAACCTACAAAAACTATTATGGTTTTATCGGCGGAATATATACCGGTATTTCAAACTTCAATACGAGCGAAACGTCGGCTTCTATGGAGCCGGCTGCTATTGGTAATGTAAGAGAAAGATTGTATGCTTACTATAAACTTCCCGATTACTTAGTTAACGTAGGCGCTGAAATCGAAATCAGCGCAAACCTTGACGAAGCGGTTAAATTCACTGCAATGCAAAATACGTTGAAGTTCATTTCGTACGCTTCCGACGTTACCGCAATCGACAAGAACACCGACTATGTTAACGACACTTTTAACAAGGGAACGACCTGGACGGTTACGTCAAGCAATCAATATATCCTTGTATATGCCGGCGGCGAAGAAAACGGCGGTGAAAAAATCGAAATCAGCGGTCTTGCCATTAACATTAAAATCAAGAGCGTAAATTCGGCCAGCGCATATGAAGAAATCGCGGCAAAACTTGCGACGAACGTTGCTCCCGTTACCAGATCATGGAACGGTACGACAAAGTATTCGGAAGACTTTGGCGAATTCAGAAATATAGCGCAAGGTTATGAAACCAACCGTAACACGGTTGCCAACCTTGGTACTTGGGGATTGCATGACGGCGATATGCTTGATCCTGCATCCAACACGTTGACTTCAATCCGCACCGACGGAACGCAAACAAAGCAGTTCTCCTTCCTGCTTTACGACAAATATTTAAGCCTTGACACAGCGGATATCAAAGGTTTTGATTTATTCCAAGCATATCGCGGAACGGGCGCAATTGTTGACGGCTCCGCAAAAACATATAATAGAAGCGATTATACCGCAGAACAGCTTAGTAAGCTGCGTTATCCGGTAGGTTTGAAAAGCATAACGGTTGAACCGTTCGGAGCAAAAAACAATGACGCGTCGACGGGTTATTTCCGCGGGCTTTACGTTACGGTTGTTTACGACGGTTTGGGAAACCCGAAAATTGACGGCGAAATGCCGAGTCCCCTTGAAGTCGACACTGCATATCGCGTACAATATGCAAACGTTAATAAAGTCAGCGGAAACACATTGACGGTATTCTGTGGCGGTATCGACTACACCAAGCCCGCGGCACTGAACGAAGTTGCTCTCCTTACCGAAAACGTTTTTAACGATAAAGACGGCGTCACGTATTTTTATACCGACACCATAAAATTCAAACCTGTTCTCGATGACGACGACACTCGCGGCGACGTCAAGTATTTCTATACCCTTTACAAAAAGGTTGACGGCGCATACGTTGAAATCGAAGGGCAGACAGGCATTGCAATCAACAATCCCGGCTCCGATATCTTCACCCTTTCGGGACTTGAAACGGGCGAATACGCAATCAAATTTAAAGCGATCGATACGGTTGGGCTTTTCTACGAAAATCTTGTCAAAGATAAAACTCCCGAACAAATCGAAGGGCTGAACCTTAACGACGTACAAAAAAGTTGGGCAAACCACGCCGTTTACAGCGATTATCACCATTTCACAATCGACGACAACAAGAACCCACCCGAAAAATGGGAAACCGCAATTTACATTGAAAACGGCGGCGCGTATAACGGCGAATGGACAAATCAGAACGTCGTTATCGAGTTCAACACGCTCTCTTCCATCAAGGATATAACCTATCAAATCAGTTATCGCACCCTTAAAAACGGCGTCCCGGTCCCTGGCGAAACAATCACCTGGCAGGATATTGAAATCGTCGATAACAAATATACCATAGGCTATGACGAAACTTCGCCCGAAGGATACGAACGCATCTATTATCTCCAGGCGATTTATAAGTCGTCAAATATCACGTATACCGTTAACGTTCCCGTGAAATACGACAACTATAACGGATACAAGCCCGAAATCGCAAGGCTTCTTGACTTCTCGACAGACGCGTATGCCGACTTACTGCCCCTTCTTGTGAACCTTAACTACAAACAAGTCGGGAAAGACGGCTACATCAGCGAATTTTTGGGCAGCCCGATGACTCTTTATTACGCAATCACCCGTGACGGCGTCGAGGGCGAAACAAAGGAACTTTCGCTTGATACAAACAACGTTTATATGGATTTGTTCGAGGGCAGAAACGTCGCGGGCCTCACGCAAATTCAGGTCAGATTCTGGCTTACAGACGAAGCGGGCAACACAAACGAGCAAACCATCTACAACGTCAACCTTGACAGGGCAAAGATCAACGTCAACTTCAACATCGATACGAACGCCCGAAGATACTTCAACAATACGACCGACGTAAGTACGTCGCTTGTTTCGTACACGTTGTCGAACAAGTTTGCAGGCACTATCCCGTCGGGGAAAATCGGTATTACTTTCGACGCGGCGTACGACGGCGTTAATGCAGGCAATAGACAAGTGATTGTCAGCAACGTCCTGGCCTCCTACGTCGAAGGCTCGGCTTATACGGCTGCGCTCATCGACGAATATGAAAAGGTTTTCTTTGACGTAAACGGCAATGTCATCACCCTCGTGGACGGCAAGTTCGTCGTCGGCACGCACGAAATAAGAAAAGCCCGTCTTACGATCGACGAGAATTACAAACATGCGCCGTTTGTTTATAACGGCACCATCAATTACGCAATGCCAGACTACGTTTCGGGCGACGGCTCGTTATTAGTGCTCGATAAGGTTCTGGGCGACAAAGCGGACGAATGGAAAAATATCCAATGGAAAGGCACGTTCCAGCTTGACAGCATTGCCGTCAACAACGGGCTTCGCGCGTCGCTTATAAATATCGAAATCGCGGGCGAACTGAACAACAATTACCAGATCACAAACGCGGGCGGCGGCGCAAGCACACCCAAAGCGTATGTCGATATCCTACCGGCCAAACTCGGCAAAATCACGCTTATCGCCTCAAAGGTCTATAACGGCGAAAATACGATTCTGACGAACTCGGACAACTGCACGTTTAGTATCGAGGGACTGCAAGGCGCGGACAACATCACGCTCGAAAACGGCACGATTATCCTGCCCGGCAAGGACGTCGGCACATATACCTTTAACGTCACCGATTTCAAACTCGTCGGCGAAAGACAAAAATTCTATGACCTGACAGACATTACCGTCGAAGCGACGGTTACCGTAACGCCCAAAAACATCACGGTTACGGTAAACGACGTCGATAAACCTTTCGACAACAAAACGGCGTTCCAAATCAGCAGCTATTCGTTCGGCGGCGTTGTGTCGGGCGACGACGTGAAACTGCACACAAGCACGGGCAATACGGCAAATATCAACGTCGGCACTTATCCCGATTGCAAAGTCACGCTTGGTCTTACCGGCAATGACAGCAAAAACTACGTCCTGAACGTTACCGAGGCGGTCGTTACGGTCACCATTTCTCCGCGCGAAATCGGCGGCGCGAAAATCACCGGTATTTACGCTGTCGATACGAACGGCAACTATTACTACATCAATGAAATCAGCGAAAGCGAGGTTGTGATTTATCAGAAAGACGGCGCAGGTTATATCGCGTACAGCAAGGACGAAAATGGCAAAGCAAAGATCGAAAACGTTGACGTTTTGCCCGCTGGCGCAACCGTATGGGTGCTCGATACGTTCGTAAAAGGCGGCGTTTGCATCATCAACGGTCACCGCTTCGAGCTGTCACCGGACATCGTTTACGCAATCGAATACTATGAGGATACCGAACTCAAAAACAAACTCGACATCGGTGAAATCGACTTCACGCAGCGTCAGTATCAGCCCGTCGTCGTCGACCAGAACGGCAAAACATTCGTTATCAACGTCAACATTAAGGACGGCGTTTACGACACCGCTTCGGGCGCGTATAAATATACGTTGAAAATCGAAAGCTTCGGCGCGAAAAGCAACTTCCAGAAAATAACGGGCTTCAACGACACGGAAACCAAAGTCGTGTCCGTGCTTGACTTCTCGGACGTCAAGTTTGAAAATAAAATGTTCAACGACAAAGGCAACGTCGATAAGTTCAGCGCGCCGTACAACGCGAATGCATACACGCTTAACGTCATAAGCCCGTCCCAGATGGTTATTGAATCCGCGGAATACTTCAAGAAGGGCGCAGACGGCGTATGGATGCCCGTTGACAAGGCAATCGACGCAGGGGAATACTACGGTAAGTTCACGGTATCGCGCTTGAATAACGAATACATTCTTGAACAAACTTTCACGATTGAAAGAATCGGCACCGAAATTAAGATTAAAGACGCGTCCGCTACGTACGAAGCAAAATACGGCGAAGACTTCGCGGAAAAAGTGCAAAAGGTCGACGACGCGTTCAATTACTACAAGACGACTTACGGCATGGTCATCGGCGCAAACGACATTGTTTACGAATATTCCTTTGACGAAGATTTCAAGACGCTTCTCGGCAGTGCTCCCGTTCGTCAGGGTGGCGGCGTATGCTACGTCCGCGTGAGATATAAGGGCAACGAAAACTTCATCGGCTCGGTCTCGCCCGCCCGCAAAATCAACGTCAACGGCGCGAAATTCAACCTTGTCGATATCACGGCAAACGTAGGCGAATCGTTCAATCTGCCCACGGTTGAAAATCTTATCGACAAAGACTCCGTCGGCGGCAACTACAAAGATATCGCAAAAGACTTTGTCATCGTTTATCGCGTCAGCGACGCCAATTACAAGGTCGTGAATAACGCTGCGGGTCTTGTGGGCGAAGGTAGATATCCTTACAGAGTCGTTCATAAAGGACTTATCAAGGGCGGCGCCTGGACGCTCGACAGCAGCGCGGAATCCCAAAGATATACCCTTGCCGTGTCGGCGGACGGCAAAATCGAAGCGACGATTTCCATCACCGAAAACGAACTTAACTCGGTATGGGGCGGCGACGTCAATGTTCCCGACGACAAAGTTCTGGAAGATAACGGCATCGGCACGATCTTCGGCAGCTGGACGCAGGCGGACAGCGGATACACCGTTTACTTCTGCATACTCGACAGAAACAACGCCGCAAGCCGCGATAACTTCACCAACGGTTTAAGACAAAATAAGGAAATCTTTGGCAAAGAGTACGCCGCTGGCAAGGTCTACTTCCTGTCGCTCAGCGAATATAAGAACAAAAGCGTCCTTATGAACGCCGACAAACAGCCCAAACTTATGAGCCCCGCAACCGTAACGATGCAAGTCAGCGCAAACGGCGCGAAACTCATCAGATACAACAACGGCGAATGGACGGAAGTAAACTACGTCGATAACGGCGACGGCACCGTAACGTTTGAAACCGATAAGCTCGGCTACTTCATCTTTGCGGAAGACTACGTCGCGCCCAAAGCGAAAACTAACACGCTGGCAATCGGCATCGGCGCAGGCGTGGGCGGCGCGGCTGTGCTTATGGCAATCATCGTGCTTACGGTGGTCGTCATTAAGAAAAAACGCGCATAATCGTTAAACAAACGGCACGCGACGGCGTGACGTTTCCATAATTCAAACAATATAAGGAGAAAGAAAATGAACAAATATGCAGGTACAAAAACCGAAAAGAACCTCGAAACGGCTTTTTCGGGCGAATCACAGGCAAGAAACAAGTATACTTACTTTGCGTCGGTTGCGAAAAAAGAGGGCTATGAACAAATCGCGTCTCTGTTTCTGAAAACCGCCGACAACGAAAAAGAACACGCCAAACTTTGGTTCAAGGAACTTAACGGCATCGGAAACACCACTGAAAACCTTGTTGCCGCGGCGGCGGGCGAGAACTACGAATGGACGGATATGTACGCGGGCTTTGCAAAAACAGCCGAAGAAGAAGGCTTTCACGAACTTGCGGTAAAATTCCGCCTTGTCGCGGCGATCGAGAAACACCACGAAGAAAGATATCGCGCGCTGTTGAAAAATATCGAAACGGCGGAGGTTTTCAAAAAATCCACGGTGAAAGTGTGGGAATGCAGAAACTGCGGCCATATCGTCGTCGGAGAGTGCGCGCCCGAGGTCTGCCCGACGTGCAATCATCCCCAAAGTTATTTTGAAATATACGCAGACAACTATTGATTGTCGCAAAATCTACGGAAAACCATTGATTATCTTTTCAAAGCGTCGGGACATCCCGACGTTTTTTAATGTTTAATATTATATATTATATAGTTTATATAGTAAAAATAAAGGGCGGCGGGTAAATTTCGAAGGAGGAAGAAGCGCGATATTTTCAAAAAAATAATAATAAAAAAATTTTCTTTTCCTTCTTAAAAACGGTTTACAAAAAACGCCGCTTGTGTTATTATAACCCTAATAGAAATCTTTAATTATGTCCAGAGAGGCATACAAGGTTATCATACAATAAACAGGTGTATCATATCTTGCGTGTCTTGGCGCAAGATTTTTTTTGAGGTTTTATGGAAATTAAGGCAAACATTATGGATGATACGGCTGTCGCACGCGCACTGAAAAGGGTATCGCACGAGATTATCGAAAGAAACGACTCCCTGGAAAACGTCGTGCTTATCGGCATTAAAAGTCGTGGTATCCCCCTTGCCGGAATAATTGCCGAAAACGTGAAAAAATACGAAGGCGTGTCGCTTGACGTGGGTGAACTCGATATAAGTCTTTATCGTGATGACCTTGCGGAAAAAAGCGAAACTCCCGTTATCGAAAAAATCAACGTTCCCTTTGAAGTAAGGGGACGAGACGTCGTCCTTGTTGACGACGTTTTGTTTACGGGAAGGACGGCGCGCGCCGCAATCGACGCCGTGTTCACGCTGGGACGTCCGCGCACGATACAACTTGCCGTGCTTATCGACCGCGGTCATCGCGAACTTCCGATACGCGCGGACTACGTCGGCAAAAACCTACCAACGTCCAAGCAGGAGGTCGTAAGGGTAATGATACCGCCCTATGACGAGAAAATCGCCGTCGACCTGTTTTCACTCTGATATATCAAAATATAAATAAATTTTAAAGGAGATTGTTACTTATGAAGATGATTTACAACGTTGAAGACAAGCTGTCCTTCAAACAAACGCTTGTGTACTCGCTTCAACAATTCTTGGCGGTCGTTTGCGCCACGATTCTCGTGCCTATTCTTTGTTCGGGAAACGGCGTCAACATGAGCCCCGCTGCCGCGCTTTTCGGCGCAGGTATCGCAACCCTGTTCTACGTATGGGTTACCAAGAAAAAGAGCCCGATCTTCATCGGAAGCTCGTTCGCGTTTATCTCGGCGTTGATCGGCGCAACTCAATACGGCTGGTGGGGAATTATTCTCGGCGGCGTATTCGCAGGCGCTGTGTACTGCATACTTGCCTTTATCGTCTGGAAGAAAGGCACTGAATGGATCAACAAACTTATGCCCGCGGTCATCATCGGGCCCACGGTTGCTCTTATCGGATTGAGCTTGTCCGGCAGCGCAATCGGCAACCTTACCACTGCAAGCGGCAGCGGACAATCTTACAACCTTGTTGCAATCCTTTGCGGTCTGTTTGCCTTCTTCGTAACGGTCTTCGTATCCTGCAAGGGCAGCAAAAAAATGCAACTTATGCCTTTCATCATCGGTATCGGCGCAGGTTACCTTCTCGCATCGTTCTTCTCCATCTTCGGATACGCATGCAACGTCGAATATCTCAAAATCGTCGACTGGACTCCGCTTGTCGAAAACTTCGTGAAAGACGGCAAATTCACGGGCGTCACCGCATTCCTCGATTATCCGCACCTTGCGATTATCGAAGCAATTAAGGAATCCGTAAACGGCACCGCAAGACTTACCGGCACGGGCGTCGGCGCAATCGCGCTTCTGTTCATCCCCGTATCGCTGGTCGTTTTCGCGGAACATATCGCGGACCACAAAAACATGAGCACCATCATCGAAAAAGACCTTCTTAAAGACCCCGGTCTCCATCGCACGCTCATCGGCGACGGCTTCGGAACGACCGTCGGCACGATCTTCGGTTGCTGCCCCAACACCACTTACGGCGAAAGTATCGGCTGTGTGGCAATCACCAAAAACGCCTCGATTTACACCATAATCGGCGCGGCTGTGTTCTCGATTGTAATCGCGTTTTTCAGCCCGTTCATCGCACTTATCAAAACAATCCCCACCTGCGTACTTGGCGGCGTATGCCTGGCGCTCTACGGATTTATCGCAGTCAGCGGTCTTAAAATGCTGCAAAACGTCGACCTCGGCGAAAGCAAAAACCTCTTCGTCGTATCGGCAATCCTTGTCACGGGTATCGGCGGACTCGCTCTTAGATTCGGTCTTGCAACGAAGGGCAAAGAAATCGTCACCATCACCAACATCGCAACCGCTCTTATCGTAGGTATCCTTACCAACGTCATTCTTTCCATCAAAACCAAGAAAGAAAAACAGGGCGAAGTCAAAGACGGCGAAAGCATCGCAGTCGTGGGCGAAGGCGTAACGTATGACACGGACGACAAACTCCCCGGCGTCAGAAAAGACGAAGTCGTGGCTGAAAGCGAAGCAGTCGACGAAGCAGTCGAAGAACTCGGACTCGAAGACGAAGACAAAACCGCGACGGTGGAATTCCAAGCGGTTGAAGAAGCAAAGGACGAATCGTCCGACAAGTAATAATCAACAAAATATCAAAAAGTCCTCATAGTTTTATGAGGACTTTTTTTATACCTGAAATGCAACTTTTTGCGTATCCTTGTTTTCTTTGGCACGTTACGGGGGCATTTGCGACATTAAAAAGCCCTGACAAAAGTCAGGGCAATGCAATTATTCGTTCAATTATTACGGATTATTTCGTACCGAAAATTCTGTCGCCGGCGTCGCCGAGGCCGGGGACGATGTAGCCGTTTTCGTTAAGGTGAGAGTCTTTGCAACCGACGAAGATGTGTACGTCGGGATGTTTTGAGTGGACTTTTTCAATTCCTTCGGGCGCGCCGATGATGCTCATAAACTTAATATTCTTGCAGCCTTTTGCCTTAATGAAGTCGATTGCCGCGATTGCGCTGCCGCCGGTTGCGAGCATCGGATCGAGAATGATGACTTCGCGGTTTGCGATATCGTCGGGAAGTTTGCAGTAGTACTCCTTGGGTTCAAGCGTTTCGTGGTCGCGATAAAGACCGACGTGTCCGATTTTTGCGGTGGGGACAAGAGCAAGGATACCATTTACCATGCCGAGACCTGCGCGGAGAATAGGCACGAGTGCGATGTCATTTGCAATAACGTGGGTTTTAGTGACCGCAATCGGGGTTTTAACCTCAATTTCTTGCGTATTGATATCACGGAGAGCCTCAAATGCCATAAGCATTGCGACTTCTTCCACAAGTTCGCGAAACTCTTTGCTGCCGGTACGTTCATCACGCATAATTGCAATTTTGTGTGTGATAAGAGGGTGATTGAAAATGGTTACGTTGTTCATAAAACACCTCACAATATTTACTTTTAACATAGTAACATTTCGGCGTTTTTTTTGCAAGCAAAATACGCATTGTTCGACATATTTTTTAAGGCATATCGCAATAAAAAAATTAGCAAAAAAACACGAATTTCGTCAAATTGATATTTTCAAAACCTTGATAACGTAAATTTATTGTGTTATAATATACTCAGTGTAGGTATTATATCTAACTTATTTTCAGGGTTATATTATTAAAGAGGAGTTTGAAAAATGTTAGCAGCAGTTTCATCCAATGAAGTATGGCAGAAAATCGTCGATTTCTTTACCATCACGGTGAAAGACTTTTTCGTAAAATTATTGGCAGAAAATCCCCCGATTAAGTTCATATTGCTTGTTGCGGGCGCAGCGCTCGTACTCATCGGCTTAATCGTTATCATCGCGGTTTGTGCAAAGAAGAACAAGGCGAAGAAAGCGGCAAAGAAGGCGGCAAGACAGAGCGTCAAAGACGCAAAGAAAGCAAGTAAGAAAGGCAAAGTCGCAGCAGATGAAAAACCCGCTGTGAAAGAAACGCCCGTCGTACCCGCGGCACCTGCGCCCGCACCCGTGCCGGTTGCGGCAGCGGCACCTGCACCCGCGCCTTATATCGAGGACGAGAAGAAGTTCGACGCCGACGCTTTCGATGACGAACTGCCTTCGTTTGAAGACAAAAAACCCGCTCCGCAGGCACAAATCGATATGTCGAAGTTTATCGCGGAAGACAAAGTTTATGCCCCCGTGGAAGAAGAAATACCCGTCGCGCCCGCGCCTGCGCCCGTTCCCGCATACGTTCAGCCGGAAGAGCCCGCGCCCGTCGAGGAAAAGCACTATATCGAGCCTGAAAACAACGACAACTTCGTTGACGACAGTTGGGGCAAAGCAAAAATAAATCTGAAACCCAAAAAAGCGCAGAAAGAAGAAACGACGGAAGAACCCGAAGTCGCCGCGGAAGAACCCGCTCCCGCAAAGAAAAAAGCGACGAAGAAAAAAGCGGAAGTTACGGAAGAAGCCGCACCCGCAAAGAAAGCCCCCGCAAAGAAAAAGGCGGTGGCAAAGGTTGAAGAACCCGTCGAGGAAAACGACGACGCCGATAAACCCAAGGTCGTCGGCAAATATACGATCGAAGATACCGGTTATGCGTATCAGTTCCACCTTTACGCAAACAACGGGCAACTTCTGTATGAAAGCCGCGAATACGCAAGTCTGAACTCCTGTAAGGGCGGCATCGCAACCTTTAAGAAGAACGTCGCGGATTGCGAGTACCGCATCGACGTCGATAAAAACGGCGGCTACAAGTACATCTTCAAGAAGGGCAACAGCATTTACATCGGCGAAACGTACTCGACCGCAAAAGCGGCGGAACGCAGCGCGGAATCCGTGAAACGCTTTGCACAGGTTTCCGAAATCAGCGAATAAGTTTTTAATATAAAATAATAAAAGGGGTTATATCAATATGGCAAAAGAAGTAAAAAAAGCAGCAACAAAAGAGTCCGCACCCAAGAAAGCCGCGGCGAAAGAACCTGCAAAGAAAGTTGCGGCGAAAGAACCTGAAAAAAAGGTCGCGACGAAAGAGCCCGCAAAGAAAGCGGCAGTTAAGGAAGTCGCCCCCGCAGAAACCACAGCAAAAGGCGTTGTCGGAAAATATCGCGTAGATTGCGTTTACGGCGATCTTTATCAATTCTATCTTTATGCAAACAACGGTCAGCTTCTTTACGAAAGCCGCGAATATGCGTCGAAGAAATCGTGCCTGGAAGGCATCGAAACCTTCAAGAAAAATATGCAGGACGCAGCAACGACCGTACGTGTGGATAAGGACAAAAACAACAGATATAAGTTCATTATCAAAAACCGCAACAGCATTTACGTCGGCGAAACTTACGACAATAAGAAACAAGCCGAAAGCAGTGCGGAATCGGTGAAACGCTTTGCGGTCGTATCGCAGGTCGTCGAATAAGAAAAAACGAAATTACGCACGGTGAAAACCGTGCGTTTTTTTATGCGAAAATTTAAGCGGAAGAATATATCTTTGATATATTCTTTTTTTGCGATTTTTTGTGCGGGAAACAATCGTCAAAAATATCTTTATACAAATTGCGACAAAATGCGTATTTTTCGTTGACAAATATACGCTATTTTCATATAATCATATTCAGTCGTATGGTTTAGTAATTGTAAACTTTTTCCTTAAAATTACAAAACCTTCTAATTTTTAGGTTTAGAAACACTAAACAAACGGCGCGAAAACAGGAGGATATATGGAAATCGGAACCAAACTGAAAAATCTGCGGCTTCGTTGCGGATTGACGCAGGAGGAACTTGCCGACAGGTGCGAACTCACGAAAGGCTTCATAAGCCAACTCGAAAACGACCTGACCATGCCGACAATTTCCACCCTGAACGACCTTATGGTGGCACTCGGAAGCGACCTGAAAACCTTTTTCAGCGAAGACGAACCCGAGCAAGTTGTGTTCACGAGCGACGACTTTTTTGAAAAGGAAGGCGACGGGCAAAAAATCGTATGGCTTGTTCCCAACAGTCAGAAGAACGAGATGGAGCCTGTTTATATCGAAATCGAGCCGAATACGACGCTTCAGAAAGACATGCCGCACGAGGGTGAAGAATTCGGATACGTCCTTGACGGCGAAATCGAAATCGTCATCGGCAACAACGTCTATAAGTGCAAAAAACGCAACAGCTTTTATTTTGTAAGCAACAAAGTACATTATATTAAAAATACAAAAAATACAACGGCTAAAATCATCTGGGTGTCAAGCCCGCCCACGTTTTAAGGAGAGTATATGTCATCTGCAAACATTATCGAAATCAAAAACGTATCCAAGGAATACGACGGCAAAGTTGTCGTCAAAAACGAAAGCATCGCGATAAAGCGCGGCGAATTCGTGACAATTTTAGGACCTTCGGGCTGTGGCAAGACGACGACGCTTCGTATGATTGCCGGCTTTGAAAAACCGACCAGCGGTCAAATCTTTTTCGACGGCGAAGATATTTCCAATCTGCCGCCGCATAAGCGCGCCGTGAACACTGTTTTCCAGAAATACGCGTTGTTTCCGCACCTAAACGTGTTCAACAACATCGCGTTCGGTCTGAAACTCAAAACCATTCCCGACGGCACGACGTACACCGACAGAAAGGGCAGGACTTTCGACAATATGAGAAAATATACGAAAGCCGAAATCGCCGAAAAAGTCAATCACGCGCTCAAAATGGTTGACCTTGAAGACTACGGTCACCGCGACGTGAACAGCCTTTCGGGCGGACAGCAACAGCGCGTCGCAATCGCAAGGGCAATCGTCAACGAACCGAAGTTGCTGCTTCTTGACGAGCCGCTGGGCGCGCTTGACCTGAAAATGAGAAAGGATATGCAAATTGAACTGATGGATATGCATAAACGCCTTGGAATCACGTTCGTTTACGTCACGCACGATCAGGAAGAAGCGCTCACGATGAGCGACAAAATCATCGTTATGCGCGACGGCGAAGTGCAGCAAATCGGCACCCCGAAAAAGATTTACGACGAGCCCGCAAACGCATTCGTCGCCGACTTTATCGGCGAAAGCAACATCATGTCGGGCATTATGATCGACGACTATAAATGCAGCTTCTTCGGCACCGAGTTCGAGTGCGTCGACAAAGGCTTCAAACCCAACGAACCCGTCGATATCATCGTGCGCCCCGAAGACATTTACATCACGAAGGGCAAAAACGTCGAAAAGGGACAACTCACCGCAAAAGTAACGTCCTGCGTGTTCAAGGGCGACCACTACGAAATCCTTTGCGAAAGCGACGGAAACGAATTGCAGATTGTTGAAAATACCGAGTGCGCCGTCGGCGAAGAAATCGGTATCTTCATTCCGAAAGAAGAAATACACATCATGCACAAAGCGCGCATTATCAACGAGTACGAAACCGAAATGGGCGACAACGGCATCGTTAAAATTTGCGAAGCCGACTTTGAAACGAAAAGCGACTTGCCCGCAGGAACGAAAGTTAAAGTGTCGATTCCGTTTGATAAAGTCGATGTTACCGACGACGAAGCCGACGGAACGGTCAGCGCGGACGTCGTGTCGAGCATTTACAAGGGCAGTTACTATCAGGTCATTTTACGCACCGATTTCGACTATGACTTCTTTGTCGACACTCAGGACGAATGGCTCAAAGGCGACCGCGTAGGTATCAATATTAAACCCGAAGACATTAAGGTGGAGGCAATTTAATGAAAGAGAAAATTAAAAATTTCAGATTTACGCGAAAAGCCTTTGCTTATCCGTATATGCTGTTTTTGCTGGTTTTCGTCGTTACGCCGCTTGTGCTGATTCTTGCCAACGCGTTTATTTACGACGGGAAATTCAGTTTCAAAAACTTTGCGATTTTCTTCACCGAAAAGTCAAGTCTGGTGGTGCTTGGAAACTCCATTCTCGTCGGACTTCTGACGACGATTATCTGCATTGTTCTGGGATATCCCGCGGCGTACTTCCTTGCGAAATACAGCGCAAGCAAGATTTTCGTATTGCTGTTTATCCTGCCGATGTGGGTAAACTTCCTGATAAGGACGCTTGCGACGAAAGCGATTTTCGTGTCGCTGAACATTCCGCTTGGAATGGGGACGGTCGTGTTCGGCATGGTTTACAACTACCTGCCGTTTATGATACTTCCTTTGCACACGGTGCTTTCGAGTATTGATAAAAACTATATCGAGGCGGCGGAAGATCTCGGGGCAGACAAGTTCCAGGTTTTCGCAAAAACGATATTGCCGTTGTCGGTGCCTGGGATTTTAAGCGGAATCACGATGGTGTTCATTCCCACGATTTCGACGTTCGCGATAAGCCAGCTTTTGTCGGACAGCACGGTATTCTTGTTCGGCGACAGCATTCAGATGAAGTTCGATCAGGGCTTGTACGGCGTCGGTAGCGTCATGAGCCTTGTAATGATAATTCTCGTGCTTATTTCCAACTTTGTATTGAACAGGTTTTCAAAAACGTCCGCGACGGGAGGAAGAAACTTATGGTAAAGAAATTTTTTGCAAAAGCATATCTTTATTTACTTCTCGCGCTGCTGTACGCGCCGATAGTGCTGATTATCGTGTTTTCGTTTTTCAACACGTCGATTTTCTCTTTTGACAACGGGTTCAGTTTCGAGTCGTACAAGTCGATATTCGCGTCCGACAAAACGCCCGAACTGCTTGCCGCGCTTAAAAACACGCTGATTATCGCCGCCGTATCGAGCGTTGTATCGACGCTTATCGGCACGTTTTCGGCAATCGGCATTTATTGTTTGAAACCGCGTGCGAGAAAGGTTGTGGAAAACGTCAACCAACTGCCCATCATCAACAGCGAAATCGTTATGGCGGTGTCGCTGATGATATTCTTCGTGACGTTCTCGTTCCCCGCGGGATATTTCCGCCTTATCATCGGACACATCAGTTTCTGCACGCCGTACGTTATTCTGTCGGTTTTGCCGAAACTCCAAACGATGGACAACAACGTTTACGAAGCCGCTCTCGACCTTGGCGCAAACCCGTTCAAGGCAATGGTAAAAGTCATTTTGCCCATACTTGCGCCCAGCATTATGTCGGGATTTATGATGGCGTTCACGCTGTCGATGGACGACTTCATCATCACGCAAATCAACAAAGGCGCGGCAACGGGCATCAACACTCTTTCGACGTACATCTACGCCGACGCAAGGGTACAAGGGCTTTCGCCGTTCTGGTTTGCGATATTCAGCATTATCTTCATCGTGGTGCTTACGACCATTCTCGTCGTCAACGTCGTTAAGGTCAAAAAAGCCAAAGCCGACAAGAAAAAGGAGGTTAAAGCATGAACAAGAAAGCAATTAAAATCCTTATCGTGTCGGTGATTATCGCGGTTATCGTCGGCGGTACGATTGCGGGCATCGTCGTCGTGAACCTTGACAGGAAAAAAGAAAAACTTGTCGTATATAATTGGGCGGACTATATCGATCCCGCCAATATCACCCTTTTTGAAGAGTATTACAAGCAAAAAACCGGCAAGGAAATCGAGGTCGTTTACAGCACTTTCGACACAAACGAAACAATGATGACCGAAGTCACCAAGGGCGACAGCCAGATCGACCTCGTTTGCCCCAGCGAATACTCCATTCAGAAACTGAAAGAGAAAAACCTTTTGCAACCGCTCGATATGTCGGACGGCGACTACGAATTTATAAGTAACGTGTATCCCGCAATCCGCGACAGGGTGGAGTCGATTTTCGGCGCGGAAATGAACGGATATTTCGTGCCGTATATGTGGGGCACTTTGGGCATAATGTACAACGTCGAAAAGGTCAGGAAAGAAGACCTCGAAGCCGGCTGGGGTATCCTTTGGAATAAGGCGAACAACCCGGAACTTGAAGGGAAAATCCTTGTGAAAGACAGCGTCCGCGACGTCTATGCCGCAACAGTTTGTTATCTCAAAGAAGAAGGAAAACTCGACGGGACTCCGTACGCCGCGCTTTCAATCGAACAACTTATCAACACCGTCGACAGCACGCTTTTGAAAATGTGCGAAACCGTGCTTCTGGAACAAAGAAAGCATATCAAAGGCTACGAAGTCGACTTCGGCAAGGACGATATGATCAATAAAATCGCATACGTCGACCTTGCTTGGTCGGGCGACGCAATGTACGCAATCGAGGAAAGCTACAACCCCGACAAAACCTTCAAAAACCTTGCAACCGGCGAAGAAACGAATTACCTTTTGGACTACTTCGTCCCGACAATTGAAATCGACGGCGAAGAAAAAGAGTTCGGCAACGTCTGGTTCGACGGCTGGGCAATCCCGAAAACCGCGCAAAACGTCCCGGCGGCAAAGGAATTCATCAACTTTATGTGCCGTCCCGACATCGCGATGCGTAATATGATGGAAATCGGCTATACCTGCTCCTTCGATCCCGATAAATATATTGCGGGCGAAGACGAATTCACAATCGAAGCCGTCAACTGCCTTATCGAAAACGAGTACGTTTGGGAAATTTCCGACGACGAAATTGCCGAACTTTATCCCGAAAACGACGGAATTATCAAGGAAATCGACGGCGTTAAGTACGACCTTACCGAGTTCTTCGGCGACCATAGAAGATACCCCGACTTTAAGAAATCGGAAGGCACTCTCGGTGTAATGCAGGACTTTGGCGCGCAAAACGACGCGGTCGTCAGTATGTGGGAAAGGGTAAAAGGCGGCGACGAAGTCCCGTGGAAACTTATCGTCGCAATCGTTGCTTGCGTCGCGGTTGTCGCAGGGGCGTTCGGGCTGTGCTTCCTGGTGCGCCACGTCAAATCGAAACGCCAGCCGCATATCGACGCGGATTCCGAACAACAAACCGCCTGAAAACAAACCTGAAAAACCAAACGAAACCAAAAAACCGATTGCAAACGCAATCGGTTTTTTAGTATTAAATTGTGAATTATTTGATACAAATTCAATACTGTCAAAATGACACTCTTGCTATATTAAAGACAACCGATAATCATTTGGAACAGTGGTTGTAATTTGATATATTCATTTGTTTAATAAACTAATAATTATCTTATTACCTAAATTGCGGGTATTCGGTTGTTTTGCTTAATAATACATACAATTCATAAAGTATTTTCTTTTGAAAATGAATTGGCATATAAAATATAGAATCGATATTAAAAAAGCAAGGAAATATGTGATTTTAATATTACTAAAAAATTGGTGAAACTGTTTCCAACGTGTAATTATTGGTTTTATTAGTTAGGTTCGACTTTTATATAATGCAAGAGTGTCCTAATGACAGCGGCGTTGTTTTTCTCCACGCAAGTACACAAGTATCTTGCGTGGGTTTCCGTATTTCTACTCGCAACGACAATTTTTAATCCGCAACGTGCCAGAGGCACACATCGCGCCACCAGCGCATCGCTTTTGCCGACAGGCAAAAACATCGCATCATAGCTTTTACAAGAAGAAATAATATACATTATCCGCTGTTCTTGTTTTGGAAACCGCGTTTTCAAAACAAGTGAAAAGGGAATAAGGATTAGCGGAGCGCAGGTTTCCTTATGGGAAAAACGGCACAAAAAAGGCATCTTCTTCAAGATGCCTTTGACTGTTGTTTGTCCCGTTTTCCAAAACGGCAATCTTTTCATTTGCCGTTTTGAGAGCGGAGCGACTTAGTACATGTCGCCGCCCATCGGAGCCTGCGGCATCGCCGGAGCCGGTTCGGGCTTGTCGGCAACGATGACCTCGGTGGTGAGCAACGTGGACGATACGCTTGCCGCGTTTTGAAGTGCCGAGCGCGTGACTTTGGTCGGATCGAGAATACCTTTTTCGACCATATCGCAGAACTCGTTTTTGAGAGCGTCGTAACCGAAGTTCGCTTTCTTTGCGCGCAACACGTTATCTACGATAACGCCGCCGTCAACGCCTGCGTTTTCCGCGATTTGTTTAATGGGGGAGGTAAGGGCTTTCGCGATGATGAGCGCGCCCGTTTTTTCGTCGCCGCTGAAAGTATTTGCGTAGGCGGTAACTTTGTCGCTGATGGACAGAAGGGCAATGCCGCCGCCGGGGACGATACCTTCTTCGACAGCCGCGCGGGTTGCCGCAAGAGCGTCTTCGATGCGGAGTTTTCTTTCTTTCATTTCGACTTCGGTTGCCGCGCCGACTCTGACGACTGCTACGCCGCCCGAAAGTTTTGCAAGGCGTTCTTGAAGTTTTTCTTTGTCGTAGTCGCTGGTGCTTTCCGCGATCTGGTGCTGGATTGCCGCAACGCGTTGTTTGATGAGAGCGGGATCGCCTGCGCCGTCAACGATGGTGGTGTTGTCTTTATCGACCTGAACCATTTTCGCGCTGCCCAGCATATCGAGGGTTGCGTCCTTGATTTCGTAGCCGAGATCGGACGAAATGACGGTTGCGCCTGTCAGGATTGCGATATCTTCAAGCATTGCTTTGCGCCTGTCGCCGTAACCGGGGGCTTTGACCGCAACGCATTTGATTGCGCCTTTGAGCTTGTTCAGGACAAGGGCGGTAAGAGCCTCGCCTTCGACTTCTTCAGCGATGATGAACAAGCCGCGGCCTGATTTTACAACCTGTTCGAGAACGGGCAACAAATCCTGGAACACGCTGATTTTCTTATCGGTGATAAGGATAAGCGGATCTTCAAGGACGGCGTCCATTTTGTCGGGGTTGGTCATCATATAGGGGGAAGCGTAACCGCGGTCGAACTGCATGCCTTCGACGACGCTGAGTTCCGTCTTCATGGTTTTGCTTTCGTCGATGGTGATAACGCCGTCTTTGCCGACCTTTTCAAAAGCGTCGGAAAGCAGAGTGCCGATTTCTTCGTCGCCCGCCGACACGCTCGCGACCTGCGCGATTGCGGTTTTGCTTTCAATGGGTTTGCTGATTTTTTTGAGTTCTTCGACGGTATATTCGGTTGCTTTCGCGATACCTTTTTTCAGTACCATCGGGTTTGCGCCGGCGGCGATGTTTTTCATACCTTCGCGGATTATGGTCTGTGCGAGAAGGGCAGCCGTTGTGGTGCCGTCGCCCGCGACGTCGTTGGTTTTTACGGACACTTCTTTCACAAGTTGTGCGCCCATATTTTCAAACGCGTCTTCGAGTTCGATTTCCTTGGCGATGGTTACGCCGTCGTTTGTGATGAGGGGTGCGCCGAACTTTTTGTCAAGAACGACGTTTCTGCCTTTCGGCCCCAAAGTGATTTTAACTGCGTCGGCAAGAGTGTCCACGCCCTTTTCAAGGGAGCGGCGCGCTTCTTCGCCGTATTTGAATTGTTTGCTCATATAAAAAGCCTCCTTATTCGTTCACGATTGCGAGAATGTCGCTTTGGCGAAGGATGATAACTTCCTTGCCGTCAAGCTTGAACTCGCTTCCTGCGTATTTGCTGTACAAAACTTTATCGCCTACCTTGACTTGCATCGTGACTTCTTTGCCGTCGATAAGTCCGCCGGGACCGACCGCCACGACTTCTGCCAGCTGGGGTTTTTCTTGTGCTGTGCCGGGAAGAAGGATGCCGCTTGCGGTCTTTTCTTCCGCTTCGATTGATTTAACGACAACTTTGTCAAACAAAGGTTTTATTGTCATATTTACCTCCGAAAATGATTGTTGAAAATTGATTTTGAAATTAGCACTCAAACGCCTTGATTGCTAATTCAATGGTAATTATACACGCAATATATCGCGATGTCAATAGTATTATGACAGAAAAAATTAAAAAATACCGCTAAAAAACGCGCATTTTCAAAAACGTCGTAAAGTCGCGCGTTACTAAGTAAAACACGGGCGCGCACGTATGCGCGCGAATTTGTTTACAACGGGCTGAAAAAGTGTTATTATTATCATATATTTATTTTCTTTCGAGGTCGCTATGATGGACAAATGGGATAAGAGATTTATGGAAATGGCAAACGTCGTTTCGACGTGGTCAAGTTGTTTTAGGACGGGGCGTCAGGTCGGCGCGGTCATCACAAAAAACAAAAGAATCCTCACAACCGGCTACAACGGCGCGCCCGAAGGCATCAAAAGTTGCGTCGAAAAGGGCGAATGTATGAGGGATATCATGAAAATCCCGTCGGGCACCCGCGCGGAACTTTGCTACGCCGTTCATGCGGAACAGAATGCCATCTGTCAGGCGGCGAAACTTGGTATTTCCCTTGAGGGCGCAACCCTTTATTGTACGCACCAGCCGTGCAGCATCTGCGCCAAAATCATCGTCAACAGCGGCATAAAACGCATCGTTTATCGCGAAGGATACCCGGACGAATTCGCAATGAAAATCCTGAGCGAAGCCGACATTCTTGTCGAAAGATACGAAGAATAATAAGTCAATTTTCAGGAAATAAAGAATACCCTTAATTATAAGGGTGTTTTTTTATGGAAAAAATCGACAACGTAAATTATGACGATTATAAGTATAAATCGTATATCTGGAAGGAAGACGGGCGGCACAGAAAACCCGAAAAAAGGAAGAAAACGAAACCGCAAAAACCCGAAAAAAAGCGCGTCGTAAAAGCCGACAAACAGGCGGTTTTCGTCGTTTGTACGATACTTTTGTGCTTTTCGCTTACGTTCGCTCTCGCAACCCTTTCGGGAAAAGGAAGCGTGATGAATTTCTTTCAAAAGAACAAAAACACCGACTGCGAAAGGTATTACGTCGTGTGTTCCGACGTGTTTTCGGACGAAAGCCTTGCAAGAATTTCCGCCGACGAAGCGCGCGCGTCGGGCGGGGCGGGCTATATAATTTACGATGAAAAATACTATCTCGCGCTTGCGTGTTATAAAAGCCGCGACGACGCGGAAAAAGTCTGGAAAAGAATAGCGGGGAGCAGTTCCTGCATTTATGAAATTTGTATCAAGGCACCCGCGCTGTCCTGGTGCGACAACGGGAAAAAAGACGCTGTAAAAAGCGCGTTGAAATACTCGGATACGGCGTTTTCCCGCCTTTACGAAATCACGACTTCGTTTGACAAGGGAAGTATCGGCGAAACAGAAGTAAAAAACAGATTAAAAGGTTTATTGAATGAAATTAATAAATTAAGTGCCGATTTTGATAAAATAACAAAATCCGAAAATTTGCCCGAATACATTAAAATCAAGGCGGAAATCAAGGCTGCCGCGGCTGTTATAGGAAACGTCGCGAAGTCGGATTTTTCGGGCGCGTACCTTGCCGCGGCGTTAAGGTTTGCGACAATGAGCGTCGTATGCGGCTACAAAAATTTGGCGACGGAGTTGTAAACGGTTGCAAAATCCTATGATTTAGTATATACTATATTACACTAATGTAAAGGTGAACGAATGGCACACATTTCTTTGTACAGAAGATACCGTCCGACTTCTTTCGACGAGGTCATCGGGCAGGGACATATCGTAAGGACGCTTGTCAATCAGATTAAAACGGACAACATTTCGCACGCATACCTTTTCACGGGGACTCGCGGCACGGGCAAAACCACCATCGCGAGAATTTTTGCGCGCGCGATTAACTGCGAAAACCCCGTAAACGGCAATCCGTGCGGGAAGTGCTCGGCTTGCGTCGAACTTCAAAAGCACGGCAATATGGATATTCTGGAAATCGACGCCGCCTCCAACAGCACGGTGGACGAAATCCGCGACCTTCGCGAAAAGGTCAAGTATCCGCCCGTCATCGGAAAGTACAAAGTTTATATCATCGACGAAGTTCACATGCTTTCGACAAGCGCGTTCAACGCACTGCTGAAAACGCTGGAAGAGCCGCCGTCACACGCCGTGTTCATTCTTGCGACGACCGACGTTCACAAACTGCCGCAGACGATTTTGTCGAGGTGCATGCGCTTTGACTTCAAATTGCTTTCGGTGAAAGATATTTCGGACAATCTGAAACGCATTTTCGACGACATCGGCAAAAAGTATTCGGAAGAAGCGATAAACCTTATCGCAACTTCTGCCGAGGGCAGCGTGCGCGACAGTCTTTCGATTGCGGATATGTGCGCGTCGTATTCGGGCGACACGATAACTTACGACGACGTTCTGGAAGTGCTCGGCGCGTCCGATCCTCACATCGTTCTGGACCTTGTGCAGGCGGTGCTTTCGCACGAAGTCGCGCGTGCATTGTCTATCGTCGATAATTTGTCGAATTTCGGCAAAAACATCGCCGTTCTCAATAAGGACGTCGCAACGACGATAAGGAACGTCATTTACGTGAAAAACTGCAAAAATGCCGAGTCCGCCTTGAAACTTCCGAAAGATATTTACGAAAAACTTTCGGCGATTTCGTTTTCGTCCGGCAACGTCGACCTTCTGAACGCGCTCGATTTGTTCAACGGGCTTTCCGGCGAGTTAAGATACAGCACCCAACCCCGCATTATGTTTGAGGCGACTGTCGTAAGGGCTGCGCTTGAAAACGGCGAGGCGGAAATCGAAAAACGCTTGACAAAACTTGAATCGGCAGTTTCGCAAGGCGCGGTAAACACCGCGTTTCAAAAAAAAAATGAGCTGAAAACAGATAATCCCGACGCGCTTTGGGACGCCTGCCGCACGGAAATCGTGGGGAAAGAAAGGTGCATGGCGCTGGGGATTGCGATGAATAAATACGTCGGGGTGGAAGAAAACGGGAACTTTTTCAAGGTGTCTTTCAAAACGAAGGCGGACGCGTCCGTCGTGAGTATCCCCGACAACCTTAAACTTATTGAATCAAAACTCGGCGCGCTTTCGGGCAAGCCGTATAAACTGACCGTAAAGGTCACAGACGACGACACGTCGGAAGACGTCCTGAAAAGGCTGAAAACGCTTTTCGGGGACGATTTCAAAATCACGAAATAACCGGAGGTATTTTTTATGGGCAAAGGCGGTTTTCCCGGCGGCGGATTCGGCGGCGGAAATATGCAACAAATTTTGAAACAGGCGCAAAAAATGCAAGCCGATATGCAGCGCGCTCAGGAAGAACTTAAAAATTCCGAAGTAACCGGCTCGGCGGCGGGCGGCATGGTTGAAATCACGATGACGGGCGACAAGGAAGTCACCGCCGTCAAAATCAAGCCCGAAGCGGTTGACCCAAGCGACATCGAAATGCTGGAAGACCTTATCGTCGCGTCCTTCAACGACGCCGTCAAAAAGGTTGACGAGTTGCAGGAAGAACTTATGGGACCGCTTGCAGGCGGTATGGGCGGTTTGTTCTGATGCCTTATATCGAGCCTCTTGCAAAACTTATTGCGGAATTCACGAAGTTCGAGGGCGTGGGCGAAAAGACGGCGGCGCGGTACGCTTATTCCATATTAAAGCGCAGCGACGGCGAAGTCGACGACCTTATCAACGCCTTGCGCGACGTCAAACAAAAGGTGAAATTCTGCAAAATTTGCGGCAACTATACCGACGACGCCGACGACGTTTGCGAAATTTGTCGTACGCGCGACAAGTCGGTTATCTGCGTCGTGAAAGAGCCGAAAGATATTCAGGCTTTTGAAAAGGTAAAGTCTTTTAAGGGCGTTTATCACGTTTTGCACGGCGTAATCAGCCCCATCGAGCACGTCGGCCCCGACGATATCGACATAAAAGGGCTGCTGAAAAGGCTTGACGGCGTGAAAGAAGTCATCGTTGCGACCAATCCCGACGTCGAGGGCGAGGCAACCGCATTGTATATCGCGCGACTTATAAAGCCGCTGGGGATAAAGGTTACGCGCATCGCGCGCGGTCTTCCCGAAGGCAGCGTTATCGAGTATGCCGACGAAATGACCTTATCCACCGCGCTTCGCACCCGCGTGGAGTTATAATAACAGATTGATACAAGCAGTTTTTCGGTGAGAAAAAAATTTCTTGACATATCAAAACTTAGTAATTAAAATTATCCGTAAAGGAATTGGATCATGGCAAAAAAACAAGGAATATCGGAAGCGGTCATTAAACGTCTTCCGCGATATTACAGATACGTTAAACAGCTTGAACACGACGGCGTAAAGCGCGTTTCCAGCTCGGAACTTGCGAAAAACCTGTGCGTTACGGCGTCGCAGGTCAGACAGGATTTTTCAAATTTCGGCGAATTCGGTCAGCAGGGCTACGGATACAGCGTGGGGAAACTTCGCAGTGAAATCGCGTCGATTTTGGGGCTCGATCAGCAGCACAACATTATTATTATCGGGTGCGGCAACATCGGAAAAGCGCTTGCGAGATACGTCGGGTTTTCAGACGACGGCTTTTACGTCCGCGCAATGTTCGACGTCGATCCGACGGTCATTCAGAAAGTGCCCGCCGGCGTCGAAGTCCTGAACGTCAATAAACTTGCGGAATACATAAACACGCACCCCGTCGATATCGCGGCGATTTGCGTACAAAAGGAATACGCGCGCGAAGTTGCCGAAAATCTCGTGCGGCTCGGCGTGAACAAATTCTGGAATTTCGCCCCCGTCGATTTGTCGAACGTCGCGGAAGGCGTCGTGTGCGAAAACATCAATATGAGCGACAGTTTGTTCGTGCTGTCTTACAAGATTAACGAACAACAATAATCGTTGCATAATTACTTTCCTCCTGCGGATACTACTGCGGGAGGTTTTTTTATGCAATACACAGGAATCACAAGAAGAATCGACGAGCTGGGACGCGTGGTTATCCCGAAAGAAATCCGCCGTACGATGCGCCTTCGCGAGGGCGAAGAAATGGAAATTTTCGTTGACGAAAACAGCCTTATCCTGAAAAAATACTCGTGCGTAAAGGGAATACAAAAGTTTTCGGAAGAGATTGCGGAAAGTTTGTTTTCGTCGACGGGGGACACGTCGCTTGTGACCGACCTTGACAAAATCGTTGCGGCGGCGGGCTTTGACAAGACGTTTTATTCGGACAAACTCTTGTTGCAAAAAGTCGCGGAAATTTTTCAGAAAAGGACGACGCGCACGGTGTTTTTGCCCGACGGATATGCGATAACGGGCGACGATACAAACGAATACAAAATGCAGATATTCGCGCCTGTCATCGTCGCGGGCGACGTTACGGGTGGCGTTATTTTGCTGTCAAAATCCGAAAAAAACGTCGCCGAAAAAACCAAACTTGCCGAGTTTTCGGCAAAAATCTTGGCAAATTCACTGCAATGAAAAGGCGTACTATGGCGGGGAACGCCGCGCTGCTTTCGGTGTTTTCCATAATTGCAAAGGTAATAAGCGCGCTGTATCGAGTGCCGCTCACGTCTATGCTCGGCGCGGAAGGTATGGGAATGTATCAGCTTGTATTTTCCATTTACGCGCTGATACTTGCGCTGACTACGGGCGGAATCCCCGTTGCGGTGTCAAGGCTCACGAGCGAGAATAACGCGTTGAAAAAAGACAGCCGAGTCGTCCTTAAAAACGCGCTTTTAAGCGTTGTCGGGACGTCGGTCGTGCTTGCCGCGTTCTTGTGCGTTTTGTCGGGATTCGTGGCAAGAATTCAAGGAAACGAAGGCGTGAAAAGCGGATATTACGTCATTGCGCCGGCGGTTGTTTTCGTCGGTGCGTTGTCGATGTTCCGTGGCTGGTTTCAGGGGAACAACGACGTGATTCCGACGGCGGTATCGGGGCTTTTTGAACAGGTTTTCAAACTTGCGTTCGGGCTGACTCTTGCGAAAATTCTGTCAAAGTACGGCGTGATTTACGGCGTAATCGGCGCACTGTCAGGAGTGATGATAAGCGAATTTGTCGCGCTTATTTATATTGTGATAACCTATTTTTCGCGCGGGAAGATTTACAAAATCAACGCGGTGGAAAGTTGCGACAAAGACATGCGGAACGCCATTCTGAAAACGTCTGTCGTTTTTGCGATTGCCGGCTTTATCATACCGTTTTCGCAGTTTATCGACGGAATTTTAATCGTAAACATATTAAAAGCGTCGGGAGAGTCGATTTCGCTTGCGACGGTGAAGTACGGTTTGTATTCGGGCACGGTAATGAGCGTCGTGAATATGCCCGTCGTTTTAAGCGTTGCGTTGTCGGTTGCGATCGTGCCGGTTATCGCGTCGGCGACGGCAAAACGGGACATCGACGAAATCAGGAAAAAAGGAGCGACCGCCGTGAAACTCGCTTTTGCGATTTCGACGTTTGCCGCGGTTATGATGTTTGCGTTTTCCGACAAAATCATTGCGGTTTTATATCCGCGTCTTAATCGCGCGGAAACACAAACGGCGGTGCGGCTTTTAAGGATTATTTCGTTCACCGTGCCGATGGGCGCGCTTCGTGAAATTTACGCAAGTATGATAATGGCGATTGATAAAACAAAAAAAATCATCGTCAACAATTCCTTTTCGGTCGCGCTGAAAATCGCGGTTACGGCGATATGCCTGTCATACTTCAACGTGTACGGCGCGGGATACGGTATGATTGCGTTTTCGGCGGTCGGTCTAATCTTAAACGCGCGCGATTTTTATTCTTTAAGCGGAAAAAATCTTAAACTCGTGAAAAACGTTAGTACAATCGCGGCAATAAATGTTATAATGTTTTTAATTGCGTGGGCTTTTGATATTTATATCAAAAATCCGATTTTGTCGCTTGCGACAGGTTTTGTCGTCGCGTCGTTTGCGTACGTTGTCGCGGCGGCGTTTTCAGGCGTCTTTGACGGGGACGAGCTTTCGGGCGTGCCGTTTTCAAGGGCGTTTTACAAATTATCGCAAAAACTACGATTCTGGGAGAGTTGAATGATTACCGTAATTGGACTCGGGCTTTATAAGGACGATTTGAGTTTCCGCGCCGAAAAGTTTTTGAAAAAGGCAAAAAATATTTACGTCAAAACGGCAAAAACGTCGACGTACGATTTTTTTGAAAAAAACGGAATATCCGCAAAATCTTTCGACGACGCATACGACGCCGCGGAAGATTTTTCCGAACTTGATGAAAAAATCATAAAAACGCTTTTGTCGGAAAACGAGAAAGGCGACGTTGCGTTTTGCGTGAACGGCGGCGGTTTCGACGACGGCACGGTGCAAAAACTGAAAAAACAAACGAACGATATTGAAATTATCGCGGGCGTGAGTTTTGCGGCGGATTTTGCCGGCGTTTGTCCCGACACGTCGGTGATGAGTTACAGCGCGTACGACGTCGCGTCCGACGTTTCGTTCATGCCGGACAAACGGCATACCGTCGTTGTGAGAGAAATCGACAACCGACTTCTTGCGGGCGACGTAAAAATCAAACTGTCCGACGTTTACGGCGACGAAAAACTCGTTTATCTGATATATAGTGTCAAAAAGACAGATAATTTGACATACATACCTCTTGCCGAAATCGACCACGGCAAGAATTTTTCGTATATCACGACTTTGGTGATTCCGCCCGATGATTTGTTGTCGGCAAAACGACACGATTCCCACGACCTTATCGAAATCATGGCAAAGCTGTTGTCCGAAAACGGCTGTCCGTGGGACAGGGCGCAAACGCACGAAAGCATAAGGATAAATCTCATCGAGGAAGCGTACGAGCTTATCGACGCAATCGACCGAAACGACCTTGACGGCATGGTCGAAGAAACGGGCGACGTATTGTTGCAGGCGGTTTTCCACGCAATGATCGGAAACGCCGACGGCGAATATAATTTCAACGACGTCGTAAGCGGACTTTGCCATAAACTCATCACCCGACACACTCACATTTTCGGGCAGAACAAAGCGACGAACGCCGAAGACGCGCTGAATTACTGGAACGCGGCGAAAGCCGTCGAAAAGGAATATACGAGTTTCGGCGACAAAATGGACAAAATCCCCAAAAATCTGCCCGCGCTTTTATACGCTTACAAAATCCAGAAAGTCGCGGTGAAATGCGGGTTCGACTGGTCCGACATCGACGGTACTTACGACAAACTCAACGAGGAAATCCGTGAGTTTAAAGAAGCGGACGGCGACGACGCCGTAATGGAAGCGGGCGATCTGCTGTTTTCTGCGATAAACCCGATGCGCTGGCGGCATATCGAGCCGGAAACCGCCCTTAAAGAGGCGTGCGACAAGTTCGTGAAACGCTTTAAGTATATGGAAAGCGAAATACTGAAAGACGGAAAGGATTTGGGAAACGCCGAAATCCTGGACGAATACTGGAACAAGGCAAAGAAAATCTACAAATGAAAATCGGAAACGTACAACTTAAAAACGATTTGATTCTCGCGCCGATGGCGAATTATACCGACGCCGGCATGCGTTATCTTGCCTCGGTTTACGGCGTGGGGCTTACGGTGACGGAAATGGTGTCGGCAAAGGGGCTTTGTTTCAATAATCCCAACACCGCCGCGCTTCTGGAAACCCGCGAAAGGGGAAATTGTCCCGTCGCCGTGCAGCTTTTCGGCGCGGATCCCGAATACATAAAAAAAGCGGTGGAACACCCCCTTCTCAAAGACTTTGACATAATCGACATAAACATGGGTTGTCCCGTCGCGAAAGTCGTGAAAAACGGCGAGGGCAGCGCGCTTTTAAGAAATCCCGACCTTGTTTACAAAGTGGTGAAAGCGGCGGTATCCGCAACAAATCGTCCCGTAACCGTGAAAATCAGGGCGGGCTTTGAAAAGGACGAAATCACCGCGCCCGAAATTGCGAAGGTCATCGAAGAAGCGGGCGGCGCGGCGGTCGCCGTACACGCAAGGACAAGGGAACAGTTTTATTCCGGAAACGCCGATTGGAACGTCATAAAAAAAGTGAAAGAAAACGTTGGTATTCCCGTTGTCGGAAACGGCGACGTGGAAAAGCGCGACGATTATTTAAGAATGAAAAATACGACGGGTTGCGACGGCGTAATGGTTGGTCGCGCCGCGCTCGGAATGCCGTTTATATTTGCAAAACTGCAAGATAAAGAATACGAATTTGATGTTAAAGCCGCGATTTTGAAACATATCGAAATTCTGGGCGAGTATCTGCCCGAACGCACGGTGATAAATCAGATGAAGGCGCAACTGTGTTTTTACGCCAAAAACACCCGCCACGCAAAGGACGTCCGCCGCGCTATTTCCGAACTCAGAACCCGCGACGATTTAATGAGAATTATCGATGAATTTTTTTAAGGAAAATACATTATGAACATTGTTTTGGTTGAACCGGAAATCCCGCAGAATACGGGCAACATAGTAAGGACGTGCGCCGCGACGCACACAGTTTTGCATCTTATCGAGCCGCTTGGATTTGAACTTTCGGACAAGTACTTAAAACGCGCGGGGCTCGATTATTGGAGCGACTGCGAATTGCACGTATACAAAAACCTTGGGGAGTTTTTCGACAAAAATCCCGGCAAGTATTATTTCGCGTCGACAAAGGCGAAACACCGCTATGACGAGGTGAATTTCGAGGACGACGCATACATCTTTTTCGGAAAGGAAACGAAAGGTCTTCCCGAAGAACTTCTGCACGAGAATTACGACCGCGCGATACGAATCCCGATGGGGCAGAACATAAGAAGTTTGAATTTGTCGAACAGCGTTGCTATCGTGTTGTACGAGGCGCTCCGTCAGCACGACTTCAAAGGGTTGCAAGAACAAGGACACCTTACGAAATACGACGACAAATAAGCGGGCGCGCGGCGCACGACAAATAAGCGGGCGCGCGGCGCACAGCAAATAAGCGGGCGCGCGGCAAAAATCAAATAAAGTATTTATAAGTAATTGCAATAAAACTTTTATTGTGTTATCATATTACTGCCTTAAAAATTTGGGGCTTAAAACGAAAATAAAATCAGGAGATATTCTATGAACAAAAAGACAATCACCGATATTGACGTAAAAGGCAAAAAATGTCTCGTTCGCGTTGACTTCAACGTTCCTATGAAAGACGGCGTTATCACCGACGAAAACCGCATCATCGGCGCGCTTCCCACCATTAAATATCTTATGGAACACGGCGCGAAAGTCGTGCTTTGCTCGCACATGGGCAAACCCCACAACGTGTTTGACGACAAAATCAAACTCAATAAAAAGGAAAAGGCGAAAATCGAGGCTTTGCCCGAAGAAGAACGCGCTGCGGCAACCGCCGAGGCAATCGAAAAGGCGAAAAAAGACGTCAAAAAATTCAGTCTTGCTCCCGTTGCGGCGCGCCTGAACGAACTTCTTGACAACAAGGTAACGTTTGCAACCGACGTCATCGGTCCGGACGCGAAAGCAAAAGTCGCGGCATTGAAGGACGGCGAATGCGTACTTCTTGAAAACCTGCGTTTCCACGCCGGCGAAGAAGGCAGGGACGAAAACTTCTGCAAGGCTCTTGCCGAATATGCGGACGTTTACGTCAACGACGCTTTCGGTACGGCGCATCGTTCGCACGCGTCGACCGCCGCTATCGTCGAATACGGCTTTGTAAAGACGGCTGTTTGCGGTTTCCTTATCGAAAAAGAACTTTCTGTCATGGCGGACAGTCTTGAACATCCCGTACACCCGTTCATCGCAATACTCGGCGGCGCGAAAATCGCCGACAAACTTAACGTAATCAACAACCTGCTCGATAAATGCGACGCTCTTATCATCGGCGGCGGCATGGCTTATACCTTCCTGAAAGCGCAGGGCGGCAAAGAAGGCTTGTCTTTGGTCGACGACGAAAAACTCGAATATTGCGAAAACATGCTCGATAAAGCGGAAATCCTCGGCAAAGAAATTTATCTTCCCGTTGACAGCGCAATCGTTTCGGCGTTCCCCGATCCCATCGTTGCACCCGTAACGGTCGAATACGTTGACAGCAAGAGCATTCCCGACGACAAAATGGGGCTCGATATCGGCGTTAAAACGCAGGAACTTTTCGCAAACGTCATCAAAGGGGCAAAGACGGTCATCTGGAACGGACCTATGGGCGTTTTTGAAAACCCGACTCTTGCAAAAGGCACGTACGCGGTTGCGGAAGCGCTTGCGTCGCTTCACGGCACCGGCGCAACCACCATCATCGGCGGCGGCGACAGCGCGGCGGCTGTACAACAACTTGGCTTTGCGGATAAAATGACGCACATTTCAACGGGCGGCGGCGCGTCGCTTGAACTGTTTGAAGGCAAAGTGCTTCCCGGCATCGCCTGCCTCAACGACAAAGACTGAAATCACAACGACTTAAAACGACTTAATCTTATAAAGGAGAATTTATTATGCGTAAACCTATTATCGCAGGTAACTGGAAAATGAACAATACTATCGCCGAGACGAAGGCTCTCGTGACCGAACTTATTCCTTTGGTCAAAGACGCGAAAGCCGACGTCGTAATCTGCACCCCTTACACCGACCTCGCTACCGCGGTCGAAATGACGCGCGGCGCGAACATTCACGTCGGCGCGGAAAACGTACACTGGGCAGAGAAAGGCGCGTTCACGGGCGAAGTTTCGGCGAATATGCTTGTCGAACTCGGCGTGGAATACGTCATCATCGGACACAGCGAACGCCGTCAGTATTTCGGCGAGACCGATCAGACCGTCAACGCACGCGTTAAGGCGGCACTTTCCAAAGGGCTTAAACCCATTATCTGCGTCGGTGAACTTTTGGAAGAGCGCGAAGCGGGCAAAACCGAAGAAGTCGTTGTCCGTCAGACCACCGAGGCTTTCAAAGATATCGACAAATCCGAACTTGAAAACATCGTCATCGCATACGAACCCGTATGGGCAATCGGCACCGGCAAAACCGCAACCGCCGACGACGCGAACGCAACCATCAAGGTTATCCGCGACACTATGGCGAACCTTTATTGCAGAAACTGCGCCGACAACAAAGTACGCATTCAGTACGGCGGCAGCATGAACACCAAAAACGTCGACGAACTTATGGCAATGCCCGAAATCGACGGCGGTCTTATCGGCGGTGCGTCGCTCAAAGCGCAAGACTTTGCACGCGTCGTAAATTTTGAGGAAAAATAATGTCAAGACAAGTCGTATTGGTCGTAATGGACGGCGTGGGCAAATCCACGACGGGACTCGGCGACGCCGTTACCGCGGCGCATACCCCGACTCTCGATAAACTCCTTGCAACCTGCAAAAACGTTTATATCAAAGCGCACGGCACAGCAGTCGGTCTTCCTTCCGACGAGGATATGGGCAACAGCGAAGTAGGGCACAACGCACTCGGTTGCGGACAGGTCTATTCGCAGGGCGCAAAACTTGTGGAAGAAGCCATCGAAAGCGGCGAAATTTTCAATTCGTCCGCCTGGCAGGAACTCAAAAACAACTGCGTGGCACACGGCAGCGCAATGCATTTTCTGGGGCTTTTGTCCGACGGTAACGTACACAGCAACATAAACCACCTTATCGCGCTTATCAAGGGCGCGAAAAGGGACGGCATCAAAAAAGTATTCGTACACGTCCTGCTTGACGGGCGCGACGTTCCCGCAACGAGCGCGCTTCAATACGTCGATATGCTTGAAAACGCGATGGCGGAAATGAACGACGATGGTTTTTCGGCAAAAATCGCGTCGGGCGGCGGACGTATGACGATTACTATGGACAGATATTTCGCAAACTGGGATATGGTAAAACGCGGCTTTTATACCCACGTTTACGGCGAAGGTCGCGGATTCGAGTCGGCAACCGCCGCAATCGAAACGTTCCGCGCCGAAACCCCCGGTATCATTGACCAGGATTTGCCCGCGTTCGTCGTCGTCAAAGACGGAAAACCCGTCGGCGCGATGCACGACAACGACAGCGTGATTCTGTTCAACTTCCGCGGCGACCGCGCAATCGAAATTTCGATGGCTTTCGACGATAAGGAATTTTCGGGATTCGACCGCGGCAATATGCCAAAGGTGATGTATGCCGGTATGTTACAGTACGACGGCGATATGCACCTTCCCAGACGCTTCCTTGTCGAGCCGCCCAAAATTAAGTATACTTTGTCCGAATATCTCGTGAACAAGGGCGTCAACGAATACGCCGTGTCCGAAACGCAAAAGTTCGGTCACGTCACGTATTTCTGGAACGGCAACCGCAGCGAAAAATTCAGTGAAACGCTTGAAACCTGGGAAGAAGTACCTTCCGATATCGTGCCTTTCGACCAGCGTCCCTGGATGAAATCGGCGGAAGTCACCGATAAGGTCATCGAGGCGGTCGAAAGCAAAAAGTACGGCTTCATTCGTTGCAATTATCCCAACGGCGATATGGTCGGACACACCGGCAATATGGACGCGACGATAATCGGCGTGGAGGCTGTTGACCTTGCGCTTGCAAGACTTATCCCCGTTGTCGAAAAGGAAAACGCGATTCTTGTCGTAACGGCAGACCACGGCAACGCCGACGAAATGCTTGAAAAGAACAAAAAGGGCGTCGTGTCCGTTCGTACGGCGCACAGCCTGAATCCCGTTCCGTTCATCATTTTCAACGCCGACGTCGAAATCGCAGACGGCAAATTCGGATTGTCCAACGTTGCGGCAACCGTTGCGAAACTTATGGGATTCGCTCCCGATCCGCATTGGGACGCACCTATTATCAAATAAGGTTATTTATTAAAAGTCCCCCCGAAAAACCGCGGGGGGATTTTTTATGCCGTAAAAAACATAAAAATTGTTCGGAATATCGGCAATAACAATACAAACAAGGGCAAAATGTCGCGTCTATTGCGCCGTAATTGCGACGTTATGACATGTTTTGTCCAAATATAGCGGGTATATCAATATATATATTTGACTTTAAAAATATCAGGAGTATAATGTTAACTACTATGAAGAAAGTCAACAGAAACAAAACGCTTAAACTTGCATTTATCGGTATCATGTGCGCGCTCACGACGGTTGTTACGTGGGTGCTTCCCATCCCCATGCCCGCAACGGAAGGGTACATCAACTTCGGCGACGCCGTTATCTTTCTGACCGCGCTTTTTGCCGGCCCCGTGCCTGCAATGATTGTCGGCGGCATCGGCAGTATGCTTGCGGACGTCATCGGCGGATATATGCACTGGGCGGGGTTTACGCTGCTCATAAAGGGACTTGAAGGTCTGATTTGCGGACTTATCGTGAAAAAGCTCAACAAAAAAGACAAGTTCTATATCGACATTCTCGGGCTTGTTGCGGCAGGCGTATGGATGATTGTCGGCTACTATTTCGCCGGCGCGATTTTGTACGGATGGGCGGGCTCGCTTGAAAGTTTGCCCGGCAACTGCATTCAGGGGGGCGTGTCGATTGTCGTCGCGTACATGCTGTACGCAATCCTTAAAAGAATGTCCGCGGTGCAAGGTTTCATCGAAAGACTCAACGAGCCGATGTTCGTTAAAAAGCACGGCGAAGCGACGGATGACAACGAGCAACCCGAAAGCATTGCCGATACCAGAAATACCGACGAAAACAATGCGGAGCAACCTGACGCTAAGTCGGACAATCCGTCGGACAAATAAAAAGCAAAAAAACAAAAAACAACCGTCCTTTTTCAGGGACGGTTTTTTGTTGCGTGAAGCGATGTTTGCTTCGCAAGTGATGTGCCTTTGGCGCGATGTTTTGAAAAGCAAAGCGATGTTTCTCGTCTTACGAGAAGATAAGGTAAAGATAATATATGTTTTTGCAAAAAATATAACCGTTTAAAACTTAAACGATATAACAAAAAAACCGCTCATTGTCCGATGCAGCGGACTTTTTCTTGTTATCAAGGTGGGGTTTTCGCGTGTGAATACTTTTTTTCGTGACGTTTTTTATCCCGAATTTCGGGCTGTGAGTTTGTTATTATTTTAATTAAAGCAAAATTTTGCATATATGTTGATTTTTATATATTAGTATGATAAAATTTTCTCAGTAGCGTTAAGTCGCGAAAAATCTTTTTAGGTGGACTATTTATGAGAGATAACACGCTTATCAAATACCTCAAACTTGCCGAAAGAATCGACGCTTCCGACATTCACATCAAGTCCGGCAAATGTGCAATCGCAAGGGTTTCCGGGACGCTGAAACAAATCGATGACGCCATTCTCACAAAAGAGCAAGTTTTTTCTTTTATTCAGGACATTCTTACCGAAAAACAAATGACCGAATTTGACCTGTATTCCGACGTGGACAGTTCTTTTTCCGTCGGCGACAGAAGGTTCAGGTGCAACGTATATCGCGACTTCAACGGATTTTCGATATCCATTCGTCGCATAATCAACGAAATCGGCGACTTCCGTTCGCTGGGCATTCCCGAAGTTCTGAAAAATCTTGCGGTCAAAAAAAGCGGACTCATTCTTGTTACGGGACCTACGGGCAGCGGTAAAACGACAACGCTCGCAAGCGTCGTCAATTATCTCAACCGCGTCATTACGGCGCACATCATCACAATCGAAGACCCTATCGAATATACTTATACGTCCAACCGTTGCGTGATCACGCAAAGGGAAATCGGGCGCGACGCAAGCGATTATCCGCGCGCACTCCGCGCCTCGCTTCGTCAGGACCCCGACGTAATTATGCTGGGCGAAATGCGCGACCTTGAAAGTATCCGCACCGCGCTCACCGCCGCAGAAACGGGGCACCTTGTTTTGTCAACTCTGCATACGACGGGCGCGTGCAACTCGATTGACCGTATCATCGACGTGTTCCCCGCGGATCAGCAACAACAAATCCGCGTGCAGCTTTCAATGGTGCTTCTCGGCGTAGTGTCGCAGCAGCTTGTCCCCAACGTGAAAGGCGGAAGGTCGCTTGCAACCGAAGTTATGATTTGCAACGGCGCGATCAAGAATATTATCCGCGAAGGGAAAAACTACCAACTTCAAAACACCATGATGACAAGCCGCAACGCCGGTATGTACAGCATGGAACAGTGCCTTGAAGCAATGTACCGTCAGGGTATCATCAGCGCGGAGAATTATCAGCTTTATACCCCCGCAAGCGCGGCAACCAACGTCAGATAATACAGGGCGTCGCCCTTAAATAAGGATAAATTATGGGATTTGATTCAATAAGAGAAAATAAACGCGAAAGCGCAACCTTTATGGCAGGGCATATCGAGAAAGTCATCAAAGCTTTCGGAAAACGCCCTGCGGGAGGCGAAGGCGAGAAAAAAGCCGCCGAATATATGGGCGAACTTCTGAAACCTTATGCCGACGACATCAGGCTTGAACCGTTTCCCGTGTACCCCGCCGCGTTCATGGGTTGGATATACATCAGCGTGTCGCTGTATCTTATCGCGCTTGCGGCGTACTTTTTTCAACCCGTCGCGTCGCTGGTGCTTTTCGTCGTCGCGACCGCGCTTATGGTTGGCGAATTCGTAATGTACAAGCAGGTTGTCGACAAACTTTTCGTCAAAAAGACCTCGCACAATCTTTACGCCGTCAAACACCCGACGGGCGAAGTCCATCGCCGCATTATTTTCAGCGGACACGTCGACGCCGCGCACGAGTGGACTTTCAACTATCACCTTGGCGGAAAGGGCTATATCGCCCACGTCATCACGAGTTTTATCGGCGTGTTTTATTTCTTCATCGCGATTATTCTTTGCATTGCGAACAAATATTCGCAGACGCCGTTTCTCGCAGAAAACGTCGCAAATATTCTGGGATACGTTTGTCTTGCGTTCGTTCCGCTTTGGATTGCAATGTACTTTATGTGGAACGAGAAAATCGTCGTTGACGGCGCAAACGACGACCTTACCGGTTGCTTTATGAGCATTGCCGTCTTAAAGGCGTTGAAAGATCAGAACGTAAACCTTGAAAATACCGAGGTCGGCGTGCTTATCACGGGCAGTGAAGAAGCGGGGCTTCGCGGCGCAAAGGCATTTGCAAAAGCGCACGCAAAGGAATTTGACGACGTCGAAACGCTGATTTTTGCAATCGATACTATCCGCGACGCAAAGTTTTTGGGCGTCAACGTCAACGACCTTAACAATACCGTGCCGTCCGATCCGCACGCAATCGACTTGTTCTTCAACGCCGGTGTGGAACTTGGAATTCCCGTGCAGAAAATCGGCGTACCGTTTGGCGCGACCGACAGCGCGGCGTTCAATCAGGGCGGTATGAAAGCCGTCGGCATCACCGCAATGAACCATAACCTTGAAGATTATTATCACACCCGCAAGGACACCTTTGACAATCTTGACGAAGAAAGTCTTGCGACGTGTTTCGAGGTGGCGGTTAAGGCGCTTGAAAACTTCGATTCCGGTCTGTAACACGTAAAAAATCGGAATACGTTACATTGTTTCTGGGCAATTTGTGCTTAGTATGCCGGACAAGAACAATACGAACCGTGGTCAAGACGTCGTATTTTTGACAAATACTGCGTTACGCTCGCGGCTTAGACATAAAGTATAAGAGGTGAATTATGAGTACGCAAATCGAAGTAAAAGAGCCGATTAAACTTTTGCATAAAGACGGCTCGCTGACTCAGCCCGGCTGGGCAAGACGCAATATTATCGAGTACAACCGCGAAGATATCAGGGCGTCGAAATGGACGGTGAAAGAGTGGGACTTTTATCAGGTCGGTTGCAAAGATTTCATCGTGCAACTTAACTTTTTCAATATTTCGCTGGCGTCTGCCGCGACAATCGGTTACGTCAACCTGAAAACCGGCGAAGTCGTCAACGACCTGATTCTGGACCTTGCGACGGCAAACAAATTCCCCGTCAACAGGAACGGCGAAGAACCGTATACGTTTGAACGCAAAAAGGGCAAAAAGGTTTTAAGGTTCGAGGTCACCAAGGAAAAACGTCATCTTTACTGGAAGAGCCCGAAAATCGAGTGCGACTTCTGGGCGGACAACTACACGGGCGAGAGCATCGTCATTATGAATCCGTTTGAAAAGCACGCAAATCACTTCTTCTTCACCGAAAAAATCAACTGCATGCCCACGCGCGGATTTGTGAAAATCGGCAGCGAAGTCATCGACGGCAACCGCGACGATTTGTTCACGGTGCTTGACTGGGGACGCGGCGTATGGGATCATAAAAACTACTGGTTCTGGGGCAACGGCACGACGTATATCGACGGCAAGTTGTTCGGCTTTGAAATCACCTGGGGCATCGGCGCGCCCGAAAAAGGTCGCGAAACCGCGCTCATGTACGACGGCAAATGCCATAAACTCGGCGAAGTGTATCTTGAATATCAGCCCGACAAACGCTGGATGGATCCGTGGAAATTCCACGAAGAAAACGGCAGGTTCGAGTTGACGATGACGCCGTTTTACGACAATCACAACGGCGTAATGCTTCCCAACGTCGGCATGCTTACTCATCAGGTGCACGGGCTGTGGAACGGCACGGTTACGCTTGACGACGGCACGGTGCTTGAAATCAAAGATATGTACGCATTCTGCGAAAAAGTTTACAATAAGTGGTAAAACTCAATATGCCGAAAGCGACAGCGTTTTTGCTGTCGCTTTTTAGGCTTAGGAAAGTATGGTTAAATGGAAGGGCGCACTGTTTATAATCGTGACGGTAATCGTCGCGCTTTTGTTATCCGTCGGCGCGGACGTGCTGTACGGATACGTCGCCACGACCAAAATCGAGCCGCCGACCGTCGCGCAGGCGAGTTTTGAATATAAGGCGGAAAACGAGTATCTCGGCAACAAGATATACGACGAAGACGGCGTACTGCAATCTGCTTTCGACGTAAGGGAGGTTTTGTCGTTGTCGGCAGAAGACAAACTTGAAGTGTCGATAAACGGCGTATCAAACGGCGATTTTGTAGATTTTGCGGACGTGGACGCGTCGGAAGTCACAATAAGCGTGAACGGAAGAACCGTGCGGCTTGTCGATGGCGTCAACGTGAGAAGCGCGGCAGATTTTTTGTATGACAAAAGCAAGTATTCTTATTTGTCGAACAATCTTGTGCTGCAAAACGATATTGACCTGAATTTGCTTCCCGAAGAATCGAGGGAAGTCACTTTCAAAATGAAGCACGATATTTTCGGCAACGGCAAAAGCATAATTTCGGCAAAACGGACGGGTGAAAAAGCCAGGTACTTCGGCGTAAGCATAAGGTTTATCGGATACGGGCAGAACGTTGTCGACACGCGCTTTTCGGGAAAAACGGTAAGTGCCGGCGAAGAAGTCGTACTTGACGATTTTTTGTACTGCGGCATACCCGTCGCGATCGGCAACGGCAAAAAAAGCGACGCGAAATTTGTCGAAAAAACAAAAGCGACTTTCACGAATTGCGTGTTTGAAAATTCTTATCGCAACGTGGCGATCAGTCGCTCCGACGTCGAATTCGTGAGATGCGTTTTCAACAACGCCGCCGAAGCGAACGTGTCGCTCAAAACCACGACGGGCAACAATTCGACGCTGACGTTCAAAGATTCCGTCATCGCAAACTCCAACGTTTCCGGCATTATGAACTGGTGCGACGAAATCGTGGAAGAATCGTCATATTGCACGATAAATATCCTCAACACAAAGTTTTATTGCTGGAAATCGTCCGACAACGCGCGCGTTATGGTGGAAGACGGCAACGGCGACTTTTACAAAACCGTAAACTCGGTTTTTCAGGCGGCAATTAACAACGGTAATGCCAAGAAAAATCTTGTCGTATGCAACGGAAAATACTACTTTTCGTCGGCGATTTTCGTGCTTTGCTCAAAAAGCGGCGGGAAAAACGCGGCAAAACTCAACGGGCTTTACGAAAACCACCTGCAAAAAATCACAGTACCCGAAAACAGCGTCGTTTCGGCGTTTTTGTCGGTTGCGAACGTTTACGGATACGCCGACGCTTCGTTCATTGCGCCCGACGAAAAACCGCAATATCGTCATTGACGCAAAAATTTGCGTCTTTTTTTAACGTCACTTTCAAAACAGCCCCTTAAAACTTGCGGAAAAATTAAAAATATTATATACTTACATTTGTTAAAATTTACGAGGTGCTTAAATTGAATAATCAAACGGTTCTCGTCCTCGATTTCGGGGGACAATATAAGGAATTGATTGCCCGCAGTATCAGGGACGCAAAAGTGTATTCTCTTGTGAAATCGGGCAGCATCGGCGCGGAAGAAGTCAGAAAAATCAACCCCATCGGCATTATTTTGACCGGCGGGCCGAACAGCGTTTACGGCGAAAGCGCGCAGGATTTCGACGCGGAAATTTTGTCGCTCGGCGTGCCTGTCCTTGGCATCTGCTATGGCATGCAACTTATGTGCCATACCTTAAAGGGCAAGGTCGTCAGCTGCAAGACGAGCGAATTCGGCGTGACGAAAGCAAATCTTGACGTGAAGGCGGAAATTTTCGACGGCGTGAGCGCGACCACCAAAGTCTTGATGAGCCACAGCGACCGCGTGGAAACCGTGCCGGAAGGGTTCAAAGTTATCGGACACACGGCAAAATGCCCGATTTGCGCCTTTGAAAATCCCGAAAAGAAATTGTACGGCGTGCAATTCCATCCCGAGGTCGAACTTTCGGTCGAGGGACAAAAGGTGTTGCAAAACTTCCTTTTCAAAATCTGCAAAGCGAACGCCGACTATGACCTTGGCGATTATATCGAAAGAAAAATCAAGGAAGTGCGCGAAACCGTCGGCACGGACACCGTGATTCTGGGGCTTTCGGGCGGCGTTGACAGTAGCGTTGCCGCAACCCTTTTAAGCCGCGCAATCGGCAAGCAACTCATTTGCATTTTCGTCGATCACGGATTTATGCGTCAGGACGAAGGCGACGAAATCGAAAGCATTTTCTCAAAGATGGATTTGCATTTCGTACGCGTCGACGCGGAAGCAAGGTTTTTGAAAAAGTTGGAAGGCGTCACCGACCCGGAACGCAAGCGTAAAATCATCGGCGCGGAATTCGCTCACGTGTTTGAAGAAGAAGCGAGGAAGTTTGAAAACGCGCGTTATCTTGCACAAGGCACGATATATCCCGACATTATCGAGTCGGGCGGAAAGCACAATGCGGTCATAAAATCGCACCACAACGTCGGCGGACTTCCCGAAAAACTCAATTTTAAGGGCGTTGTCGAGCCTATGAACGGACTTTTCAAAAACGAAGTCCGTATCGTTGGCAAGAAATTGGGGCTTCCCGACTTCCTTATCAACCGTCAGCCGTTCCCGGGCCCTGGACTTGCAGTCAGGGTAATGGGCGAGGTCACCAAGGAAAAATGCGACATTTTAAGGAAAGCCGACAAAATTTATCGTGAAGAAATTGAAAAATCGAAAGTCAAAACCTCGCAATACTTTGCGGTGCTCACGGGCGTCAAAACCGTAGGCGTTATGGGCGATTACAGGACGTACGATTATCTTGTCGCGCTGCGCGCGGTCAACACAAGCGACTTCATGACGGCGCAATATACGCCGATACCGCACAGACTTCTTGCAAAAATTTCGTCAAGGATCGTCAACGAGGTGAAAGGTATCAACCGCGTATGTTACGACATCACAAGTAAGCCCCCGTCAACAATCGAATGGGAATAATATTAAAAGCCACCAACCGCCGAATTTCGGCGGTTTTTCATTGCAAAAAGCTCTTATTGATTTTTGTTAAATAGTGTAGTAAAATATATATAGATATTAAACAAAGGAGATAACAACAATGAAAAAGAGAAAAATTCTTATTGTTTGTTTTTTGGCGTTGCTGATTATTTTCCCGTTTGTTTTTTCCGGCTGCTCCTCAAAAAGCAACATGATTTATTGTGACGATTTTACAACAACGTATAGGGTAAATTTGATGTTGGACGTTAAAAACCACACAAGATTTGCCCCGACGGAAGGTAAACAGGCTTTTTGTTACAAGGGCGATCTGAAAACGCTTTGCGACGACATTAACGACAGAAACCATATGCAGTGTGTCATCGTAAACGACAGAATCGTTATTGACGTAAAAAAGTTGCCGTCGTCATCGACTTTCAGTTTCGTTATATATAAGGAAAACGACGAAAGAGTAAAAGTGCCCAAAAATTACACCCGATACGTTATCGATTCAATGGGCTGTCGGCTTAAAAGCGGAGAAACGTCAAAAGAAGTGTTTTTTCCCGAGCACTTATTAATCGGCAAGATTGACAGTTCCAAGGATATAGCCGACGTTACTTACATGTGTTCGCTCACGATTGAAGAACTGAAAGAATATTATAAGCAGCGCGGATATAAAACGGAAATCAGCGATAACGTTTTAAGCGTAACGTCGTTAAGAACTTATCCCGAAATCCCTGGCGATAGGACGTTGGGTGTGAAAATCAAATATCTGAACGAAAAGGAATTGCAATTCGTCGGTTTTATTGAAGAATATGATTTTTAATAAAAACAGGAAATTTGCAACAGTGGAATTTTGACAGCGAAGTCGTAAAATTCGACACAATTCGACTTTGTAATAATTTTGTAATGAATTTGTCACGCAGATGTAATTATTTTATCGTATATTATAATTACAAATCAGCAACAAACCTATAAACTTGTAATAAAATTCCTCTTTATGTAAGGCGCCCGAAATTCGGGCGCTTTGCATTTATATAAGAATTTTTTTTGCCCGAAATTCGGGCGTTTTTTTGTTGAAAATTGTAATTAAATTGTAATATTTTTGTCACCGCACGGTAATATGACAGATTTATCATATTTACATAAACAAAATAAGAAGGGATTTATGGGAATTACCGTTGCGCTCACAGGTTCAAGCGGAAATATGGGCAGAGAAACTCTGCCTGCGCTTTTGTCGCTTCCTTTTGTCGATAAAATCAAACTTTTATACTTAAACCACAATAACGAAAGAAAATTTGCGCGGAAAATCAAGAAAAAGTACGGCGACAGAGTCGAGCAAATCTTCGGCGACGTCGCAAACTATTCCGATTGCGAAAGCCTTGTGAAAGACGCCGACTACGTCGTTAATCTTGCCGCGGTCATTCCGCCCGATTCCGACCACGCGCCGGAACTTACGCGCGCCTGCAACGTTACGGGCGTTCAGAACCTTGTGAAAGCCGTGGAATCCATGCAAAAACAGCCGAAATTTATCCATACTTCGACTGTCGCGGTTTACGGAAACAGAAATTATCTGCACCCGTGGGGAAGGGTTGGCGATCCGCTTTTGCCAAGCGTTTACGACGTCTATGCCGAAACGAAGGTAAAAGGCGAGTGGATCGTGCTTGAAAGCGAAATCGAAAACTTTGTAATTCTAAGACAAACCGCGATACTTCATTACCGCATGCTCACCAACAATATGAAGGACGGGCTGATGTTTCATACCTGTTTCAACGTGCCGCTTGAATGGGTTACAGCGCGCGACAGCGGACTTCTGATCAAAAACATTATTAAGCGCGACTATGAAGAAAACGGCGTGAAAAACTTTTGGAAACGCTGCTTTAACATCGGCGGCGGCGCAAGAAACCGCGTGACCGGCTACGACACTTTCAACGAAGGATTTGAAATTATCGGCGGCAGCACCGAAAAGTTTATGAAACCGGGGTGGAACAGCATCCGAAACTTCCACGGGCTGTGGTTTTCGGACAGCGACGAACTGCAAAACATGTTCGATTTCCAGCGCGAAACCGTCAAGGACTACTGGCAGGAAATTTTGAAACGTCATCCGTATTACAAACTTGCGAAATTCTTCCCGTCAAGGGTGATAAGGAAATTTGCAATCGAAAGGCTTTTGAAAGACGAAAACAGCCCGACGCACTGGATAAGAAATAAGGACGAAGGGAAAGTTCGCGCGTATTTTGGTAGCCGCGAAAATCTGGAATGTATGCCAAAGAGTTGGGACGATTACGCCGTGCTTGCAAAGGGCGAATTGCCCGACGGTAACGTCGATTACCTGGAAATGAAAAACATAAATCACTTAAAGCGGAACGGCTACGTCCTGTCGCACGGCTATGACGAAACGAAACCCGAAAGCGAACTCGATATAAACGATATGAAGGACGCTGCGGAATTCAGAGGCGGCGCAGTTTTAAGCGAGTCAATGAAAAAGGGCGATTTATATACGAAACTTTTGTGGCGCACTCACGACGGACAGGAATTTTACGCAAGACCTTACACGATACTGAAAGCGGGGCACTGGTGCATCGACAACGCGCCCGAGCCGTGGGACTTCGATAGGCAGGCAAAGTTCATGCCGTTTTATCAGACGGTATGGTACGATTCGCACGCAAAGGGCGAGGACGCCGTATATTTCTTTGACGCGGAAGGTCATGCAAAATACAAAAGATTATGATGAAAAAGATATTGATGTGCGTGTTTTCGGGCACGGGCAACACAAGAAAAATCGCAAACCTGTTTTCGGACGAGTTCATAAAAAACGGCGTTGAAACGACGATTGTCGAAATAAAAAAAGGCGCGCGCATTAAGTGCGTCGACGACTTTGACGCGGTGGGAGTGTGTTATCCGATACACAGTTTCAACGCGCCGTACAACGTGCTGGAATTTGCACATGATATGCCTAAAACGCACGATAAACCGCTGTTTGTGCTGAAATCGTCGGGAGAACCGCTGGCGCTTAACAACGTTTCGTCGTACAAACTCGTGAGTATTTTGAAGAAAAAAGGATACGATTATTTTGCTGAATACCACTACGTTATGCCGTACAATATGATATTCCGTCACGACGACGCGGCGGCATACAAAATGTGGCATACCGCAAAAAATCTCGCCCCCGTCGAAGCGCGAGAAATTTTAAGCCTTACTCCGCATAAACTCAAAAAAATCCCGTTCGGACACATTATCGCATTTTTGTTCAGAATCGAGCATCCCGCAATGAAAGTCAACGGAAGATTTTTCAAAGTCGATATGGAAAAGTGCGTGAACTGCGGACTTTGCGTGAAAAGCTGTCCCGAAGAAAACGTAAAAATCGTGGACGGAAAATTTGTGTTCGGCGGCGATTGCGCATGCTGCGTCAGGTGCAGTTTCAACTGTCCGAAAGACGCGTTCGACATCGCTCTTCTGAACGGGTGGCGCGTCAACGGAAAATATAATTTCGAAAACGCGGGGGCAATGCCATCCGGCAGGCACAAAAGATATTGCAGGAAATCTTACGAAAAATATTTCATAAATGCCGACGAAAAAATCGCAAACGCTTCTTTATCTTTATAAATAAAGACTTGAAAATATAAGAATTTCAAAGTATAATAAGATAATAAAGACCAAAAAAGGACAATATAATGCAAAGACGTATTTTGATTGCAGAAGATAACCTGGAAATTTCGGACACTATGCGGAATTATCTTATCCGCGCCGGCTACGTCGTGTCGCAGGCATTTGACGGCGGGGACGCAATCGAGCAAGCGCGCAGGCTCTCGCCCGATCTTATTTTACTGGACATAATGATGCCCGTCGCCGACGGATATGAGGTTTGCGAAAGTATCAGGCGCGACATGAACATACCCATCATCGTCGTTTCGGCGAAGGTTGCGGAAGAAGACAAGATACGCCTTTTTGAACTCGGCGCGGACGACTATATCACGAAGCCGTTCTCGTTCAAGGAAATGGTGTGCAGGGTAAACGCTCAGATAAGGCGTTATTACGACCTTAACCGTCCCGCGGCAAACGCGGACAGACACTTCGGCGCGCTTATGATCTCGTCCGAAAGGTTTGAGGCGAAAGTCAACGGCGAGCCGCTCAATCTCACCGCAAAAGAGTTCAAAATTCTGGACTTTCTGACGCTAAATCAGAATCAGATTTTCAGCAAGCAAAAACTTATCGACGCGGTGTGGGGCATTGACGAATACATCGACGAAAACACCGTGGTCGTAACAATCGCGCGACTTCGCGAAAAACTTGAAAAAGCCGGGGTAAACAATATCGTTACGATCTGGGGGCTTGGCTATAAGTGGCAGGATTGACCTAATTGAAAAGAAAAACGAGAAGAAGCGTTTACGACGCCATCGCACAACTTAATCGACTGGACATCGACACCCCGATTTCGATTGAGGGCGACGTTTACGAACGCCGTATTTTCAAACAACTTGAAACCCTGCGCCGAAGCATGCGCGACGCGCGCGACAAAAATAAAGCCGACGACGAAAAACGCAAGGTGATGATTGCCTCGGTCGCGCACGACTTGAAAACGCCCCTTGCCGTTATTTCCGGTTACGCCGAAAGTCTGTCGGACGGCATGGACGATAAGGATTATACCTCGCTCATTCTTCAAAAAACCGAGGAAATGAACAGTCAGGTGCTGACGCTGGTCGAATCGTCAAGAAACGAAATCCAGTCAATCGGTAGCATAAAAGAGAGCGTGCTTTTCGGCGAATTTTTCAAAACGGAAGCGTTGAAATACGAAAAACTCGCGCAATCCAAAAAACTCACGTTCATCGTCAAGGGCGCGCCGTACGTTACCGTTTACGCAAACCGCCAGCAACTTGCGCGCGTTTTACAAAACCTCATCAGCAACGCCATAAAATATACGCCAAGCGGCGGCAAAATCGTCGTAAAAGCCAAAAAAGTCGGCAAGGAAGTCCGCGTTATCGTCCGCGACAACGGCTCGGGTATCTCGGGCGAAAGCCTGCCGTTTATCTTTGATAAATTTTATATGGAAGATAAGTCCAGAACGGTTTCGGGAAGCAACGGGCTGGGGCTTTATATCACGAAAGAAATCATCGACGATTTAAGCGGTGTTATCGAGGTCAAAAGCAAGAAAGAAAAGGGCAGCCGTTTCGTCGTGCGTATCCCCATCGAAGAAGGCAAAATCCGCCGCACTATTACCGAGGCGTTCGACGCACTGCCGCACAACGTGAAGACGTTTTTATATCTTTTCTTCGGCTGGATACTTTGCAGTTTATATCGTTTTCAGAAGTTTTACGAAACGCGTCACAGGGCGACGCTTATTGCGGGAGTATTGCTGATGCCGCTGTTTTTGCTTGGATGGGCAGCTGACTTTTTCAGTCTTGTGGTGTGCGACAGAATCACGCTTGTAGCAGACTAAAAAAGTGATATTACTTCGCAGTGATATTGCTTACGCAGTGATATTACTTACGCCACGTTAAAAGCAATAACGCGGCTATTTTTTTGTCATTGCGAGCGGAAAAACGGGAACCCCACGGGATACTGTGTACCCGAGGGGAAAAGGAGTATGCAAGCATAAGACAGACGATTGTCGCTTGCGGCGATTGACTGGTCAAAAACGAAGCATACGACGCGTGGCAATCTCCCGGAAAAGTAACAATACTATTACGGCAAAATAATAAAATCAAAAACAATGGCTGTCAAAATGACACTCTTGCCAAATAAAACACGCGACTTATTATAAAGAATTTATCCTCTGATACTTTTTTCAAATAAAAAATATGTATGTCAATTATTAGTGAAATTAAAAAATTTTTACGACCTATGTTTTATGCTATTTTTGAAAAAGCACTTGCTATCCTTTGTATTAGGACATCAATTTTTTGATATGTAATCATGATTGTTTTCTTTGGGTGTAAATTATATTTATGGTTATAGCAAGAGTGTCATATTGACAGTTATGATATATGCAGTATACTTGCGTTAATAATTTCGTGTCCCTTCCGGGAGATTGCCACCACGGCGCACACTGCACTTTTGAAATCGCATTATCGCAGGCGATAACGCTCACTCTTTTGCTTGTGTGCGCCTTTTCCCCGCGAGTACACAGTATCCCGCGGGGACCCCTGTTTATGCTTCGCAATGACATCAAAGGTGCTTTATAACTTAGGAAAGGGCATAAAAAACGGCACCCTTACGAGTGCCGTTTGATGTTTGTGCAAGAGGCGGGTTTATTCAAAACCCCCGTTGCTTTTTATTATTTGCTCATTCCTTCCTGAACTGCTACCGCACAAGCAACGGTTTTAAATAAACCAAAAACGGCACCCTTACGAGTGCCGTTTGATGTTTGTGCAAGAGGCGGGTTTATTCAAAACCCCCGTTGCTTTTTATTATTTGCTCATTCCTTCCTGAACTGCTACCGCACAAGCAACGGTTGCGCCAACCATGGGGTTATTACCCATACCGATAAGTCCCATCATTTCGACGTGAGCGGGAACGGAGCTGCTTCCTGCGAACTGTGCGTCGCTGTGCATACGTCCCATGGTGTCGGTCATGCCGTAAGACGCGGGGCCTGCCGCCATGTTATCGGGGTGCAGGGTACGTCCCGTGCCGCCGCCCGACGCAACGGAGAAGTATTTTTTGCCGTTATCCCAGCACCATTTTTTGTAAGTGCCTGCAACGGGATGTTGGAAACGGGTGGGGTTGGTGCTGTTGCCGGTGATGGAAACGTCGACGCTTTCGTGGCGCATGATAGCAACGCCTTCGTTCACGTCGTTTGCGCCGTAGCAACGAACCTTTGCGCGTTCGCCGTCGCTGTAAGCGGTGGTTTTGACGACTTTAAGGGTATCGGTGTACTGGTCGTAATCGGTTTGTACGTAGGTGAAGCCGTTGATGCGGCTGATGATGAAAGCGGCGTCTTTTCCAAGACCGTTCAGAATGACTTGCAAGGGCTCTTTACGAACCTTGTTTGCCGAGCGCGCGATGCCGATTGCGCCTTCTGCCGCCGCGAAACTTTCGTGACCTGCAAGGAAAGCGAAGCATTTGGTTTCGTCGCGAAGGAGCATTGCGGCGAGGTTGCCGTGGCCGAGACCGACTTTGCGGTTTTCCGCGACGGAGCCCGGAATGCAGAACGATTGCAGACCGATGCCGATTGCTTCGGCGGCGTCCGCGGCTTTTTTGCAATTTTTCTTGATTGCGATTGCACAGCCTACGGTATAAGCCCAGACGGCGTTGTCGAACGCGATGGGTTGGATACCTTTTACGATTGCTTCGCAGTCAACGCCTTTGTCCAGGCAGATTTTCTGCGCGTCTTCAAGGGAAGCGATGCCGTATTCTTTAAGGACACCCATGATTTTATCAATACGTCTTTCATAACCTTCGAATTTGATCATTGCAGTATCCTCCTATTACTCTTTGCGGGGGTCGATGTATTTTGCGGCGGTTGCGAAACGGCCGTAACTTCCCGTACATTTTTTGAGCGCTTCGTCGGCGGAAACGCCTTTTTTGATCATTTCCATCATTTTTCCGAGGTGGACGAATTCGTAACCGATTACTTCGCCTTCTTCGTCAAGACCGACGCGGGTGACGTAGCCTTCTGCCATTTCAAGGTAGCGTACGCCTTTTGCCTTTGTGGAGAACATCGTGCCGACCTGGCTTCTCAGACCTTTTCCGAGGTCTTCGAGGGACGCGCCGATAACAAGACCGTCGTCCGAGAAAGCGGACTGGGAACGACCGTAAACGATTTGCAGGAACAGTTCGCGCATTGCGGTGTTGATTGCGTCGCATACAAGGTCGGTATTGAGCGCTTCGAGAATGGTTTTGCCGGTAAGAATTTCGGCAGCCATAGCTGCAGAGTGAGTCATACCGCTGCAACCGATCGTTTCGACAAGGGCTTCTTCGATAACGCCGTTTTTGACGTTAAGGGAAAGTTTGCACGCGCCTTGTTGGGGAGCGCACCAGCCTATGCCGTGAGTGAAACCGCTGATGTCCTTAATTTCTTTTGCCTGAATCCATTTGCCTTCCTCGGGAATGGGGGAGGGACCGTGGTTGGGACCTTTTTTGACACAGCACATTTCAACAACTTCATTTGAGTATTGCATTTGTCATATACCTCCGAAAGAGTTTGTTATTATTTTAACTTTCAACAGTATATCATAAACGTCGGAAAAATAAAAGCGTTATCGCCAAATTGACAAAAAAAATAAGCAATGTCGTTTTTTGTGGCGAATATCCTTTGCAGTTTACGCGACTTGTGTGGTATAATATCCGAAATGTTTATGAAATATCGGTAAAATAATGGAATATCAGTTTTCAGACAGATTAAAAAATTTGAAGGGCAATGCAATCCGTGAGATTTTCAAACTTTTGTCAACCCCGGGGATAATAAGTTTCGCAGGCGGCTTTCCCGCAAAGGAAACTTTGCCCGTTGACGAAATCAGGGAAATCGCCGACAAGGTGTTGTCGGAAAACGGCGCGGAAATTCTGCAATACGGCGGCACGGAAGGGTATCGTCCGCTTATCGTGTCGTCTGGGGAATACGTCCGTCGCGACGGCGTTATCGCCACGCCCGAATCGACGCTTATCGTGTCGGGCGGACAACAGGGCATCGACCTTACGTTCAAGGCGTTTATCAACAAAGGCGACAGGGTGCTTGTCGAAAATCCGACTTATCTTGCCGCGCTTCATATCCTTAAAACGTACGAGGGCGAGGCAATCGGCGTCGACAGCGACGACGACGGGATAAATATCCTTGACCTTGCGAAAAAAATCGTGTTTTACGCGCCGAAAATACTGTATCTCGTGCCGAATTTCAGCAATCCTTCGGGCAAAACGCTGTCAAAGGAAAAACGAGAAGCGATTTATGCTATCTGCAAAAAACACGGCGTGATAATCCTTGAAGACAACCCTTACGGCGAAATAAGGTTTTCGGGCGAAAGAGTGCCGTCGATTAAGTCGTACGATACGGACGGCATCGTGATTTATCAGACGAGTTTCTCAAAGGTGATCTCGCCGGGGCTTCGTACGGGAGTTGTCGTTGCGGCACCCGAAATCATAAGGAAACTGACAATCGGGAAGCAGGCGTCCGACGTGCACACTTCGTCGCTGTCGCAGGCGATAATCGACAGATATATAAGGGAAGGTCGGCTCGACGCCCATATCGACGAAATCATTCCCGTTTACAAGGCGAAAAAGGACGCGATGTACGCGGCGATTCAAAAATATATGCCAAAGGGAATAAGGTTCACGAATCCCGACGGCGGGCTGTTCATATTTGCGGAATTTGCAAGAAAGGGCATAAACACCGACGATATTTTCAAGGACGTCGTCGAAAAAACGGGCTGCGCCTACGTGCCCGGAAGTTCGTTCTTTGCGGACGGCAAAACTTTCAACACTTTCCGCCTTAACTATTCCAACGCAACGGAAGAACAAATCGAAAAGGGGATAAAATCCCTTGCGGAATACTTTACGAAATTATTGGAGGACTGAAATAAATGGAAAACGTATTCGATACTCTTAAAGCGCGCGGTTTTATTAAGCAAACCGTTTACGAAGAAGATTTATATAAAAAGCTCGGCTCGGAGCACATGTCGTTTTATATCGGCTTCGATCCGACGGCGGATAGCCTGCACGTCGGACACTTCATTCAGCTTATCGTCATGAGATGGATGCAGAAAGCGGGGCATCGTCCCATTATCCTTATCGGCGGCGGCACGGGTATGATCGGCGATCCGTCGGGAAGAAGCGATCTGAGAAAGGTCATGACCGCCGAAACCGTTCAACATAACTGCGATTGCTTTAAGGAACAAATGAGCAAATTCCTGTCGTTCGAGGGCGAAAACGCCGCGATTATGGTCAACAACGCCGACTGGCTGAAAGACCTGAACTACATCGACTTTTTGCGTGAAATCGGCAGCGTGTTTTCCGTCAATAAAATGCTTACGGCGGAATGTTATAAACAACGCCTTGAAAAAGGTCTTACCTTTTTGGAATTCAACTATATGCTGATGCAGGCGTACGACTTTCTTGTTCTCAACAGAAAGTACGGGTGCGAGCTCGAATGCGGCGGCGACGATCAGTGGTCGAATATGCTTGCGGGCGTCGACCTTATAAGGCGCAAAGAGGGCAAGGACGCGTTTGCGATGACGTCCGCGCTTCTCACGACTTCCGAAGGCAAGAAAATGGGCAAAACCCAGAAAGGCGCGGTATGGCTCGACCGCGAAAAAACCTCGCCTTACGAATTCTTCCAGTACTGGCGTAATATCGACGACGCCGACGTCGAAAAATGCCTGAAACTCCTCACCGAAATCGACCTTGACGAAATCGCGGAACTTTGCAGATACAAAGACGAACGCATGAACCGCGCGAAAGAAGTGCTTGCCTATGAACTCACCAAACTCGTCCACGGCAAAGACGACGCGGATCTTTCCTTGAAACAGTCGAAAGGCGCGTTCGGCGACGGCGCGGAAATGCCCGAAAAAACCATTGAAGAAAGCACGACGAAAGTCATCGATATCCTTGTCGCAATCGGCGTCGCGCCCAGCAAAAGCGAGGCTCGTCGTCTTATCGAAGGCGGCGGTATCCGCGTGAACGACGACAAGGTTACGGACGTCAACGCGGAAGTTGCAAGCCGCGAATTTATCATTCACAAGGGCAAAAAAGTTCACTTTAAGGTGAGCGTGAAATAATGGATTTTTATCTTTCGGCAACGGGCGAAACGACGCACGAAATCGTTATTCAAAGAAGCAGGTTTATCTGCACTTTGAAAAGAATCGACGGTTTCGACGACGCTTTGTCGTTTGTGAAAAGCGTGAAGAAAAAGTATTCCGACGCAACCCACAACTGCTATGCTTTCATAAGTAACGCACAGGGCACGGAACAACGTTTTTCCGACGACGGAGAGCCGCAGGGCACGGCGGGACAGCCCATGCTGGAAGTGTTGAAAAAGAAAGGAATTTTCATGACGGCTGCGGTCGTCACGAGATATTTTGGCGGCGTGAAACTTGGCGCGGGCGGGCTTGTTTCCGCATATACGCGCGCCGTTGCCGAGACCGTCGAAAATGCAAAAATAGTTAAGAACGTCGTCGGCGTTTCGCTGGAAATCAAGTGCGGGTACGAAATGTACAACGTGCTGTTACAGGCACTTAAAGACAAGGTTTTTGCAACTTTAAGCACCGATTTTGCCGACAACGTTAAAATGACGATAGCGGTGCCGAAGGAAGACGCGGACAATATCGAAAAGGATATTACGTGCGCGCTTTTGGGGCAGGTTTCGGTCTTGAAAGGCGCAACCGCTATTACGTTTTTGAATAAAATTTGAGGTATAGATATGAAAATCACTTTGACTGAAAACTTGAAGCAAAAACCCGATTTCAAAAACCTCGGGTTCGGAAAATACTTCACCGACCACATGCTTTATATGGAGTACGTCGACGGCAAATGGGGAGAGGTCGAAATCAGACCTTTTTCTGACATCGCGGTGAACCCGGCAAGCGTCGTTTTCCATTACGGTCAGGAAATTTTCGAGGGTATGAAAGCCTATAAAAACACCGACGGAAAAATCACGATGTTCCGTCCGCGCGACAATATCCTTCGTATGAACAGAAGCGCGAAACGTCTGTGCATGGCGGAACTTCCCGTGGACGAAGTGCTGGAAGGTATTTTTGAACTTGTCCGCATCGAAAAGGATTGGATCCCGACAGACCCCGGCACCAGCCTTTATATCCGTCCGACGATGATCGCAAACGAAAACTTCCTTGGCGTGCACCCCAGCAAGAAATACATTTTTTTCGTTATTTTAAGTCCTGTCGGAAGTTATTACGCTCACGGGCTCGAACCCACGCGTATTTACGTTGAAGACGTGTTCAACCGCGCGGCTCTCGGCGGCACGGGCGAGTGCAAATGCGGCGGCAACTATGCGGCAAGTCTGCTTGCGGCGGAAGTTGCGAAACAGAAAGGGTACGAGCAGGTTTTGTGGATGGACGCGAAAGAGAAAAAATACGTCGGCGAAGTCGGCAGTATGAATATGTTCTTTGTTTTGGACGGAAAAGTCGTTACGCCGTGGCTTGACGGCACGATTCTTCCCGGCATCACCCGCGACAGCGCAATCAAAGTCCTGAAACACGCGGGATACACCGTCGAAGAACGCGCGGTTTCCATCGACGAACTTGAAAAAGATTATAAAGAAGGGAAACTTAACGAGGCGTTCGGCACGGGTACGGCGGCTGTTATTTCTCCCGTCGGCACAATCGGCTACAAGGACGACGTGATGACCATAAACGACGGCAAAATGGGCAAAATCACCGGCTGGCTTTACGACACTCTCACGGGGATTCAGTACGGCAGAATCAAGGACGAATTCGGCTGGGTAGTAAGACTTAACTGAAAACCGTTGACAAGATTTTTACGATTTAATATTATTATTTCATAATAGGGAGTAGCCGTCGTCTTTTTAAGACGAGATTAAGTCAATAACACGAATTTTTATTCTGGTTTAATCACAATTGGCAAGACTGTTCAACAGTCTTGCCATATTTTTTCGGAGGATTTATGGAATTTTTGTACGAAACCATTGCAGCCGTTACCTGGCAGCAGGTAATAATGTGGTGTCTCGGCGCGCTGTTGATTTTCCTTGCAATCAAAAAGGATATGGAACCCGCGCTGTTGTTGCCGATGGGCTTTGGGGCGATTCTTATCAATATTCCGTTTTCGGGCGCGGAGGGCGTAATGAGCAGTCTTTTCGCAATCGGAATCGAAATGAACGAGATTATGCCGCTTGTACTCTTTATCGGTATCGGCGCGATGATCGATTTCGGGCCGCTGCTTTCAAACCCGAAGTTGTTCTTGTTCGGCGGGGCGGCGCAATTCGGCATATTTTTGACGATTTTGCTTGCCGCGGCTTGCGGATTCAGCATCGAAGACGCTGCGTCGATCGGTATTATCGGGGCGGCGGACGGACCTACGTCGATTGTCGTCGCGCAAACCTTAAAAAGTAATTACGTCGGACCTATTATGGTCGTCGCGTATTCGTATATGGCGCTCGTGCCGATCATTCAGCCCGCGGTCATCAAACTCACGACAACCAAAAAAGAGCGTCTGATCCGTATGGAATACAAGCCCGCGTCGGTTTCGAAACGCACGAAAATTTTGTTCCCCATTCTCGTAACGATCGTGTCGGGGCTTATCGCGCCCGCGTCGTTGTCGCTTGTCGGCATGCTTATGTTCGGCAACCTTATAAGAGAATGCGGCGTGCTGAATTACCTTACCGACACCGCAAAAGACGTGCTGACAAACCTTGTTACGCTGTTTTTGGGCATCACCATCGCGTTTACGATGAAAGCCGAAAACTTCATTACCGTCCAGACGCTTATGATTATGGGGCTGGGACTTTGTGCATTCATTTTCGACACCTTCTCGGGCGTGATGCTTGCAAAAGTCATGAACTTGTTCCTGAAAGAAAAAATCAATCCCATGATCGGCGCGGCAGGTATCTCCGCATTCCCCATGAGCGCGCGTATAGTGCAGAAAATGGGAATTAAGGAAGATCCTACAAACCACCTTCTGATGCACGCTGTCGGCGCAAACGTTTCGGGACAAATCGCGTCCGCAATCGTCGGCGGCCTTATCATCGGTCTTGTTTTATAAGGAGGCGAAACTATGTTATACGCAGTATCGGCAGTCAAAGAAAACGTAATGAAATCCCTGGAAATCATGGGATACGGCGTGCTTGCGGTGTTTATCGTGATCGCAATCCTTATTATCCTTGTCAAACTTATGCAATATATCGAAAAAAGAATTGCAAAAAACAAGGAAAAGAAAGGCTATAAAACCCTTAAAGACAAGCTGAAAGAAAAATACGAGGCGAAAAAAGGGGCGCGCGCCGAAAAGAGAATCCAAACCATCGACGACAATAAGCCCGAATAAAATGCCAAAAGATAATATTGAAACGTCGCCAAAAGTGCTACGTTTTAACGTAAAGAGTCCGATGTCGGACTCTTTGTTTTTTGACGGAAAGAACAATCCGCGTTCGCATTGCTATTGATTTGGTTGTCAGGACGTGCTATAATATAATCAAAATTATAAAAAGGTCGGGAAAAGGAAAAACAAAGAAATTACCGTATTGAATCAGGAAATACATATCAACAAAGACGATTATTTTTCTTTGACCGATATTGCACGTTATAAGAATCCGGAAGACCCGCGCTTTGTCATACAAAATTGGATGCGAAGGATTGACACGATACAATATATGGGATTATGGGAGCAACTCAATAACCCGAATTTTAACCGTGTCGAATTCGATACGTTTAAAAACGAAGCCGGGCACAATTATTTTACGATGACGCCGAAAAAGTGGATTGACGGCGTAAACGCAATCGGCATAATATCAAAGGCGGGAAAATATAATTCCGGCACTTACGCGCACAAAGACATTGCTTTGCAATTTGCGTCCTGGATTTCGCCGGAAATCAATTTATATATTATCAAGGAATTTCAACGGCTCAAAGCGGACGAACAAAAGCAACTCGGCTGGTCTGTCAAGCGCGAACTTGCGAAGATAAATTATCGTATTCATACCGACGCCATTAAGGACAATATCATTATCCCGCTTGAAATTTCAAAAGAGCAAGCGTCTTTTGTTTACGCAAACGAAGCCGACGTTCTGAACGTCGCCTTATTCGGTATGACCGCACGTGAATGGCGTGAGAAAAATCCCGACAAAAAGGGCAATATACGCGACTATGCCGAAGTATCGCAACTCGTATGCCTTTCAAATCTTGAAAACCTGAACGCATATTTGATAGACCGCGGATTAAGCCAGCGTGAACGGCTTATCGAGTTGAACAAAACGGCGATTCGTCAAATGAAAGTGTTGGCAGAAGAAACCCCGGTACTTCCCGACGGCTCGGACGAACGGCAAGTATAAATCGGATTTTTGGAAGAAATCTGCAAGGGTAATCTTGTTTTAACGCGGCGATACTAAACGAACGTTGCTTGCACAAAAAATCCCTTGAATATCTTTTTCGCGCGTGGTATAATATAAGGTATGAAAAGAAATATTGTCGCATTGATTTACGATTTTGACAAAACGCTCACGGACAAGGATATGCAGGACTACGGCTTTATCCCGAGCCTTGGCATGACGCCCGAAGACTTTTGGCGCGATTGCAACAACATGGCGCACGAAAAGAAGATGGACGGTATCCTTGCGATGATGTATTTTATGATTGAGCGGGCAAGGGGAAAGTCGGTGCTGACCGCTGACACCTTGAAAGAACTCGGCAAAGACGTCAATTACTATCCCGGCGTGACGGAGTGGTTCGACGCCGTCAACGAATACGGCAAGAGCAAAGGCGTCGTTATCGAGCATTATATCATCAGCAGCGGACTGAAAAAAATCATCGAGGGCACGGAAATCGCAAAGAATTTTTGTGAAATTTTTGCAAGCGAATTTGTTTACGACGAATACGGCGTGCCGTACTGGCCTGCGGTCGCGCTGAATTATACAAGTAAAATCCAGTTTTTGTACCGCATAAACAAGGGTATTTTCGACGTGTCGGACGACAAAAACCTGAACGATTCGATGGAAGAAAGAAACCGTCGTATTCCGTTTTGCAATATGATTTATATCGGCGACGGGCTGACCGACGTCCCGAGCATGAAGGTAACAAGGCTCAACGGCGGGCACAGCATCGGCGTTTACGCAGACGAGCAGGAAAACGCGCGCAAAATGATGAAAGCGGGACGCATCAACTTTATGGCGAAAGCCGACTATACAAAAGATTCCGAACTTATGCGTATCGTAAAACGCATTGTCGATATGCTTGCCGCCGAAAACGACCTTATGGAACTGAGTCTTTCGCAATACGACAAATCGAAAGAAAACTTCTGATATTTAGATACCGCGCCGACGAAAGTCGGCGTTTTTTATGGATTTTTCCGTTTCGACAAAACCCGAAACAAACTTAACGGAAGCGGTATAAACGCAAGGATTTTCTTAAAAAAAGAAAAATTGCGCTTCGTATCGCGTCGTTTTCGATAATTTTTGACGTTTATTTACTTTTGTAGATAAAAAAAGTGTGAAAAAACGTTAAAATTCGCATTTTTGCACATATGCCAAAAATTATTAAATAACACGCCGTATGTCAAAATATTTGTCAATAAATTGATTTATTTCGTTTTCACTTTTTTGCACAAAGTAGTAAAATATAAACATATTAATAATTTCGGAGGAAGTTATATTTATGGCAAATTCAACATTCAGGCAGTACGCACGCGAGGCAAAATCGAGAATGCTTAAAAACGGCAATTTTCCGACGTTTGTCGGCGTTATTCCTTTGAGAAAGTACGACGTTCTTCTTAAACTTGTGGAAAGCAACGATACGCTTTGCAAAATGTGTTCGATTATCGAAAGCGGCAACGACAGAAATCCCATAACGTGCCTTATCGATCAGGAAAAGTTTGAAAAGATGACGTCGGTCGAGCGTCAGCGTTACATATTCCGTCTTGCGGAAGCCTATAAATGTGTGAAACAACTTTATCATGAAATGAATGCCGATAAGAAAGTTTACGGATAAAATTATTGATAAGGGGAATGGAAGAAAACGTCCGCCGCGAAAGCGACGGCGTTTTTTGTTGTTCGTATTATTCTTGCCTGCATACCTTAAAACATTTGTTTTAAGACGGGAATTATGATATAATCTTTCCTATGACCGATTTATCCATTCTTGAAAATCTGAACGAAGAACAAAGGCGTGCCGTTGTCGATACGGAAGGCGCGCTTTTGGTACTTGCCGGGGCGGGCAGCGGAAAAACGCGCGTACTTACGACGCGCGTCGCTTACCTTGTCAAAAATATGAACGTCGATCCTTACAACATACTTGCGATTACTTTCACGAACAAAGCCGCGGGCGAAATGAAACAGCGCGTCGCGAATATGTTGGGCGAAAGTTGCGAAGTATGGATAAGCACCTTCCACAGCATGTGCGCCCAGATACTTTTCAGAGAATGCGAAAGAATCGGCTATGGCAAGAATTTCAGTATTTATGCCGAGGCGGAATGCGCGCGCGTATTAAAGCGCATTATGAAGTCGCCGTCGGACGCCGATAACGAGAAAAACGCAAAACTTTTCGACACCTATTACGGTCATATCAAACGCATAAAAAGTTTTAATCGCGATCCAAAGGAGTACGCCGAAGCGTGCATAGGGGAAAGCAAGATAAAAAAAGAAACCTTGCGCCTTTTTGACCTTTATCAGGCGGAACTCAAAAACAACAACGCAATGGATTTTGACGATTTGCTTATCAACACGGTGAAGCTTTTCGATGAAAATCCCGACGTTTTGGAACGCTATCAACGCCGGTTCAGATATATCCACGTCGACGAGTTTCAGGACACCAACAAAATTCAATATCGACTTGTCCGACAACTTGCGAAAGGCTACGGCAACATATTCGTCGTCGGCGACGAGGACCAGAGTATTTACGGCTGGCGCGGTGCGGAAATCAGCAATATTCTTGATTTCAAAAAGGACTTCCCCGACGCCAAAGTTTATAAACTTGAACAGAATTACCGCAGTACGGCGCACATCTTGAACGCCGCCAACCGCGTTATCGCAAACAATAAGAAACGTTTCGATAAGGTACTTAAAACGACGAAAGAAGGCGGTAAACGCGTTGAAGTGTTCAACGCCTACAACGACCGCGAAGAAGTCGACTACGTCATGCGAAACATAAACGACCTTGTTACGCTTGCGGGATACAACTACGGCGACATCGCCATTTTAATGCGCGCGAACTCGCTCTCCCGTCAATTTGAAGAAGCGTTGACGCTTTATAATATGCCATACCGCGTTTATGGCGGCATAAGGTTTTACGAAAGGAAAGAAATCAAGGAACTTTTGTGTTATCTTCGCATTGCGATAAACCCGTTTGACAACGAAAGCGCGGCAAGGATAATTAACGTCCCCCGTCGCGGCATCGGCGACACGACCGTACAAAAACTTATCGAGTGCGCGGGCGCAAACGGCACGCATCTTTTCGACGTCGTGAAAAATATCGAAAACGTCGACGGGCTCAACGCCGGCACCAAACAAAAAATTGCCGGATTCAGAAACCTGTGGCTTGGTCTTATCGACGCCGCGGGGAAATCGGACGCCGTCGCTTTTTCGGAATACGTTCTGAAAGCGTCGGGGCTTTTCGATATGTATAAGGCGGACGAGGCGGAACCCGACAGGGTGGAAAACCTGAAAGAATTTGTGTCCGCCGTCAACCTTTTCAGAAAGGATAACCCCGGGAAAACCATTGAAGACTTTTTGAGAATGGTCGCACTTATCTCGGACGCCGATGAAATCGACGACAGCAACAGCGTCACGCTTGCGACGATACACGCCGTAAAAGGGCTTGAATTCCCCGTCGTGTTTATCGTTGCGCTGGAAGAAAACATTTTCCCGTCGTCGCACGCCGTCATCGAAAGCGACGATAATATCGAAGAAGAACGCCGTCTTATGTACGTCGCGATAACCCGCGCGAAGGAAAGGTTGTACGTGTCGTCGTCAAGGTGCAGGTTCAGATTCAACCAGCGACAAAACAATTTACGCAGTCGTTTCGTGCAGGAACTTATCGGAAACGTTCCCGCAAAAACGCCGCAAACGCCGCAGTCCGAGCAAAAATCGACGTTCAAGCCCGCATACACGGGTGCTGCCGCCGCAAAACCCGCAAGCACCGCGACAAACGCCGTGGACATTTCGGAATATACGGTTGGGCGCAAGGTGGAACACAGTAAGTTCGGCACGGGCGTAATCGTGTCGGTGTCGGGCAGCGGAAACGAAACCATCGCCGGTATAGAATTTGAAAATCTGGGAATAAAGAAATTCGTCGTGGCGCTTGCCGCAAAGAATATGAGGTTGTTATGAGCGTTCTCGAAGAAATGCAAAATCTCGTGAAAGAACTCAACTATCACGCGGAAAGGTATTATAAATTCGACAGTCCCGTCATCTCGGACGGCGAATACGACAGGCTGTACGACAGGCTCGTCGCGCTTGAAAAGGAAACGGGATTCGTTTTGCCCGACAGCCCCACGCACAGAGTCGGCGACGCCGTATTGAAAGAGTTTAAGGAATACAAGCACACCCACAAACTTTTTAGCCTTGACAAGTGCCAGAGTTTTGAGGAGTTTCAGGGCTGGTACGCGCGCACCGAAAAAGCGTTGAACGCCCCGTTCGAACTCACTGCGGAATACAAATTCGACGGGCTTACGATAAACCTGACGTACGAGGACGGAATGCTCGTGTCGGCGGCGACGCGCGGCAACGGACTTGTCGGTGAAGACGTAACTTTGCAGGTTAAAACCATCAAAAACGTACCTTTAACTATTGAATATAAAAATCACGTTGAAATTCAGGGCGAAGGGATAATGCGTCTTTCCGTGCTTGAAAAGTACAACAAAACGCACGACGAGCCTTTGAAAAACGCCCGAAACGGCGCAGCCGGCGCAATAAGGAATCTTAACCCGAAAGTGACATCCGAAAGACGGTTGGACGTCATGTGTTACAACGTTTACGGCGGCGATTTCAGAACGCAGAAAGACATGCAGGACTTTTTGATAAAACAAGGTTTCGAAGTCGGCGATTATTTCAAAATCTGCAAAAACGAAAACGACGTCGGCGACGCGATCGAAGAGTTGTCGAGAATCCGTCCGACGCTTGATTTTTTGATTGACGGAATCGTTTTCAAGGTCAACGACTTAAATCAGCGCGACGCTCTCGGAGAAACCGAAAAATTCCCAAGGTGGGCAATCGCATATAAATTCAAGGCGGACGAAGCCACAACCGTTTTAAGGGACGTCGTATGGCAGGTGTCCCGCACGGGAAAACTGTGTCCGCTTGCGATACTCGATCCCGTCGAACTTGCGGGCGTTACCGTGAAAAGGGCGACGCTCAACAACTTTGCCGACTATGAAAAGAAAGGCTTGAAAATCGGAAGCCGCGTGTTCATTCGTCGCAGTAACGACGTCATTCCCGAAATCCTGGGGATTGCCGAACATACGAGCGAAAGCCGCGACATCGAAAAGCCGACGGTGTGTCCGTACTGCGGCGCGCCCGTTGAAGAAAGGGGAGTGTTTTTGTACTGCACGAACACCGAAAACTGCGCCCCGCAAATCGTGCAAAGGCTCACGCATTTTGCAGAAAAAGGAGCGATGGACATTGACGGATTTTCCGAAAAAACGGCGGAACTTTTGTTGAACGAACTGAACGTAAGGGAGTTTTCGGATTTATATAAACTCAAAAAAGAAGACCTTATGACGCTTGACGGATTCGGGGAGCTGAAAGCGCAGAATCTCATAAACGCGATTGAAAAAAGCAAGGACGTCGCGCTGTCGGATTTCTTGTACGCGCTCGGCGTGAAGAATATCGGGAAAAAAGCGGCGAAACAGCTGGAACAAAGGTTTAAGACGCTGAATAACGTGATTAACGCCGGGATTGACGACTTGAAAGCCATCGACGACTTTGGCGATATTATGGCGGAAGGCGTCCGCGCGTACTTTGATGACAAGAAAAATCTTGGAGAAATCGACGCACTTTTAAGCCTTGGGGTGAAAGTGTCCGCGCGTGAAACGAACGACGGAAATTTCAAGGGTATCAACGCCGTGCTTACCGGAAGTTTACAAAAGTATAAGCGAAGCGAGGCGGAAAGGATTATTGTGGAGCGTGGCGGCGAAGTGTCGTCGTCGGTGTCGAAAGCGGTCAATCTGGTGATTGCGGGCGAAGAAGCCGGCAGCAAGTTGGAAAAAGCGAAAAAACTCGGCGTGAAAATCATCGACGAGAGCGAATTTGAAAAGATGCTAGAAGAATAATCGAAAAAATTATTGACATATTTATGAAAACGCCGAAACGAAGGCGTTTTTCTTTTTCCAAAGCGAAAATCGTCGCGTTTTTAAAAAAAAACTTTGCAATTCACATAAATTTTATAACAAAAGATAACTTATTTTATTGTAAATAAAGCGCGCTTGTGCTAAAATATTAATAATTCGTAAAAAGAGAGGGCTTTGTTATGAGAATAGGCAAACTTACTTCGCAGGAACTTCAAAAATACGTATTCGACAAAACCGTGGCGAAAAATCCGGAAATCCTGCAATCGGCGGGGCTTGCGGAAGATTGCGCGGCACTCAGAACCCCCAAAATTTTACTTCTTACGACAGATCCCATCACGGCGACGGGCAACAATGCCGGTCGTCTTGCGATAACGGTGTCGGCAAACGACGTCGCGGTGTCGGGCGGCACGCCTTTGTGCTGTCTTCTGACGATAATCGCGCCGACGACTGCATCTTCCGAAGACGTCGGTAAATTTATGAAGGAAGCGCACGAAACGGCGGAGGCTCTCGGCGTCGATATTGTCGGCGGACATACGGAGTTTTCGGAAGCGGTCAATCGTATGGTCGTTTCTTGCACGATGCTCGGCACGACAAGAAGGATTGTCAAATCCTCGGGCGCAAAAGCGGGCGACAGCATCGTCATGACGAAATCCGCCGCAATCGAAGCGACGGCGATAATGGCAAACGATCACGCCGACAAACTTCTGAAAAACGGACTCACGACGGAAGAACTTGTCGAAGCGCGCGAATATATCGCAAAAGTGTCGGTGGTCGAGGACGCGAAAATCGTCTGGAGGCAAAACGTCAGTTGCATGCACGACGTCACGGAAGGCGGCGTTTTCGGCGCGGTTACCGAACTTGCGGAAGCGTCGGGGCTGGGCGCGATGATTTACGCCGACCAGATTCCCGTGACGCATCTTACGGCAAAAATATGCAAAATTCTAGACGTGTCGCCGATGCGCCTTATCGGCAGCGGCAGCATTTTAATCGTTACACCCGATCCCGAAAAGGTTGTGAAGGCGCTCAGAAATAACGGCGTGGACGCGACGGTAATCGGCACGATGCGCAGTAAAAAAGAGGTTACGGCAATCGGCGTGGGCAAGTCCGAAAGACTGAAATCCGTCCCCGACGAATTGCTCCTGATAAAATAAAATCCCCGCAAAATGCGGAAAAGGAGTGCAAAATGAACAGTATGACCGGCTACGGCAAGTCCGTGGTGGAGTCCGACGGAAGGAAAATCACCGTTGAGATGAAAAGCGTCAACCATAGGTTTTTGGACGTCACGGTGAAACTTCCCAAAGTTTTGTCGTTTGCGGAAGACGCGGTAAGGCGCGTCCTTATCGACAATTTCAAGCGCGGACACTTCGACGTATACGTTACGTACGAAAACACGAAAAACGACGGCGTCGAACTTTCTGTGAACGAAGCAGTCGCAAAGGAATATCTTAAAATCAAAGACGTTCTTTGCGATAAGTACGGCGTGCAGGACGACTTTACGGTGACCGCGCTTATGCGTACCGCCGACGTAATCGAAACGAAGACCGTCGAAGAAGACGAAGACGCGTTGAAATCGCTTATCGTGTCTGGGGCGACGGGCGCGTCCGAACAAATGAAAAAGATGCGCGCGTTCGAGGGCGAAAAACTCAGGAACGATATTCTGAAAAAAGTGTCCGTCATCGAAAGCACCGTGGGCGAGATCAAGTCGATTGCCCCCGAAACGGTCGTTGCGTACCGCGAAAAGTTGAAAGAAAGAATCACGGAAGCGTTGAACGGCGTGCAAATCGACGAAGCAAGGCTTTTGAACGAAGTCGCTTTTTATTCGGACAAGGTGTCGATCGACGAAGAAATCACAAGGCTCAACTCGCACTGCGGCCATTTAAGGAAAATGCTTGACGCCGACTTGCCGATGGGCAAGAATATGGACTTTCTGGTGCAGGAATTCAACCGCGAAGCCAACACGATCGGCAGCAAATGCAACGATATCCGCATTACGGAGCGCGTCCTTGTCCTGAAAAACGAAATCGAAAAAATCAGAGAGCAGGTGCAAAATGTCGAATAACGCAAACATGATAAGCATAGGTTTCGACAACTACGTCAACTTCGACAGAGTTATCGCGGTGCTGGCGGCGGGCGATATGCAGGCAAAAAAGCATTATGCCGCCGCGAAAGAAGAACGAAAACTTTTGGACGTATCGTCGGGGCGCAAGGTCAGGACGGTCATAATACTTGACAACGGTTTTGTGTTTTTGTCGGCACTCACGCCGGAAACGATAACCGACAGGGCCAAAGGCAAGGAGGAAAACGAATGAAAAGAGGCACGTTTTTCGTGTTGTCGGGTCCGTCGGGCTCGGGCAAAGGCACGGTACTGCAAGAAGTATTGAGAAAAAGCGACAGAATCGTGTATTCCGTGTCGGCAACGTCCAGGAGTCCGCGCGCGGGTGAGGTCGACGGTATCAATTATTACTTCAAATCTCGCGAAGAGTTCGAGACGCTTATAAAAGCCGACGCCTTCATCGAATACACCGAAACTTACGGCAACTATTACGGCACGCTGAAATCGGAAGTCGAAAAGGCGATTGAAAACGGCAAGAATATTATTCTTGAAATCGATCCCGTCGGCGCAAGAAACGTCAGGGCGCATTATCCCGACGCGGTATTGATGTTCCTTGTCGCGCCCGACCTTGAAGTTCTCAGCAGTCGTCTTTCGGGACGCGGCAGTGAGAACGCCGAAACGTTTAAGATAAGACACGACGCCGCGCTGTCCGAAATGGAAAACGCAACGTTGTACGATTACGTCGTTGTCAACGACTTTGTCGAAAGGGCGGCGGACGATATTCTGGCGATTATCCGCGCCGAGAATTTAAGAACAAAAAACAGCATTGAAATTTTATCCAGAATAAAAGGAGGTAACAAGTTATGATGGTATATCCCCCCATCGATAAACTTATCAAAAAGGCAGAATGCAGATATGCATTGACCTGCGCCGTCGCAAAACGCGCGCGCACTATCGTCGCACAGGAGCCCGGCATCGTCGAGGCAACCGGCGAGAAACCAATTTCCATTGCCTGCCGTGAGATTTACGAAGGCAAACAAAAAATCGTAAGGGAACAAAATGTTAAAGGGTAAGACCGTAGTTTTGGGAGTGACGGGCTGTATCGCGGCGTATAAGGCGTGCGAAATAGTCAGTTCGCTCAAAAAGAAAGGCGCGACCGTCATCGTTATCATGACGCCGCACTCGACCGAATTCGTACAACCGCTGTCGTTTGAAACGCTGTCGGGCAATCGCGTTATCACCGATTTGTTCGACCGTGATTTCGATTTCGAGGTGGAACACGTCGCTCTTGCGAAACGCGCCGACGTTTTCGTCGTTGCGCCCGCAACCGCAAACACCATCGGGAAAATCGCAAACGGCATTGCGGACGATATGCTCACGACGACGATTATGGCGTGTAAAGCGCCCAAAATCATCTGTCCCGCGATGAATACGAATATGTACGAAAACGAAAATACGACGGATAATATCGCGCGGCTTAAAAAGCAGGGCTATAAGATTATCGAGCCTATCTCCGGACGACTTGCGTGCGGCGACGTCGGCAAAGGTAAAATGGCGGAACCCGAAACGATCGTGAAAGCCATCGAGGACATTCTCACGCCGAATCAGGATTTTGAAGGCGTAAGAATGCTTATCACCGCCGGCAGCACCGAAGAAAAAATCGACGGCGTGCGCTATATCACCAATCACAGCAGCGGCAAAATGGGTATGGCAATCGCGGAAGCCGCGGTACAACGCGGCGCACTCGTCACGCTTATCGCAGGCAGAATGAGCGTCGATATCCCCGATATTTTCGAAAAGGTGATAAGGGTAAAGTCCACCGGCGATATGCTGGAAGCGGTAATGAACAATTACGAAGAAAACGAATTCATCGTAAAAGCCGCCGCTCCCGCCGACTACCGCGTGAAAAACTTTTCAATCCACAAAATCAAGGCAAAAGAATTGTCGCTGGAACTTGAAAAAACGCCTGACATCGCAAAAGCGGTCGGCGCGGTCAAAGGCGACAGGAAACTGATTATTTTCAGCGCGGAAACTGACGACCTTATCGAAAACGCAAGGAAAAAACTTGCCGCGAAAAACGCCGATATGGTCGTTGCCAACGACGTCACGAAAGAGGGCGCGGGCTTTAACGTCGATACCAACATCGCCACGATTATCACCAAAGCGGGCAAGGTTTACGACTACGACATCATGCCCAAATCCCGCCTTGCCGAAATCATTCTTGACCACATGCACGAGCTTTGATAAATGATAGCGGAGGTAATCGTTGACATAGCCTTGTCCGAAACGGATAAGATTTTCGATTATATCATGCCCGACGACGTGAAAGTCGGCGAGCGCGTCCTTGTGCCTTTCGGGAAGAACACTCTGGAAGGATTCGTCATCGGCGTGAAGGACAAAACCGATTATCCCGACAAAATCAAAGAAATAATAAAGCCGCTTGACGACTTCGTTGCGGTCACGCCCGAAATGATTGCGCTGATGCGCAACTTTTCAAAAAGCCTGAATTTAAGGTATATCGACCTTTTGAGGCTGTTTTTGCCGGCAGGACTTCGCGGCGGAGTGATAAAACCCGTTCACGTCGAGTACGCAAAACTTTCGGGCGACGCGGATACTTTTTTGGACACGATATCGTCGCGCGCGAAACAGCAACGCGCCTGCGTGGAATATCTGAAAGAAAATTCCGACGTCAAAAAAGCGTATCTTACGAAAACTTTCGGAAACTCGGCGGTAAATTCGCTCATAAACTGCGGATATATCGAAGTTTATTTTGTTGAAAAATTAAGGACGCCCGAAGTCTTTGCGACAAGCAAAAAATCCCGTCCGACGTTAAACCCCGACCAGCAAAAAGCCGTTGACGAAATCACGAAAGGCACCGGCACGTTTTTGTTGCACGGCGTCACGGGAAGCGGAAAGACCGAAGTGTATATGCACTGCATCGAGGACGCTTTATCGAAAAACAAAACCGCGATAATGCTCGTGCCCGAAATCTCGCTGACGCCGCAGGTCTTTTTGCAGTTTAAAGAAAGATTCGGCGACAAAGTCGCGATACTGCACAGCGGCTTGTCGCAGGGCGAAAGGTTTGACGAATGGCGCCGGCTCAGAAGCGGCGAAGCGACGGTTGCCGTCGGCGCAAGGTCGGCGATATTCGCACCCCTTGAAAACCTCGGAGTCATCATCATCGACGAGGAGCACGACGGAAGTTACGTTTCGGAAGGGAACCCCCGTTACGACACCGTGGAAATTGCTCAGTTCCGCGCGGGATACAACTCGTGTCCTCTTGTTCTCGGCAGCGCAACGCCGTCAGTGGAGTCGTATTACAAGGCGGAAAAGGGCGAATATAAACTTCTGGAACTTCCGCACCGCATAAACAACTTGCTGCTTCCCGAAATGGAAGTCGTCGATATGAGCCGTGAACTTCGCGCGGGCAATCGCGACGTGTTTTCGACGTCGCTGAAAGACGCGCTCAGAAAAACGATTGCGGCAAAAGAGCAGGCGATTATCTTTCTGAACAGGCGCGGTTTTGCAAGTTTCGTAATGTGCAAAGACTGCGGATTTATCTTAAAGTGCAAGGACTGCGACGTTTCGTTGACTTATCATAAGGAAGACAATCAGCTGAAATGCCACTACTGCGGGAAACGATACGAAATGATCGACCGCTGTCCGATATGCCACGGGACGAACATCCGTCAGGGCAGGATCGGGACGGAACGCGTCGTGGAAGAAGTCAGAAAAGTTTTGCCCGAAGCGCGCGTTTTACGCATGGACAACGACACTACAAGCGAGAAAGGGTCGCATCAGCGCATACTTTCGGCGTTTTCAAAGGGCGAAGCGGACGTGCTTGTCGGCACGCAGATGATCGCAAAAGGACACGATTTTCAGAACGTAACTCTTGTCGGGATTCTGGACGCCGATTTCAGTTTGTATCTTTCCGATTACAGAAGTAACGAGCGCACGTTCCAGCTTATCACGCAGGTTGCGGGGCGCGCGGGGCGCGCGGGTAAAAGCGGAAAGGTCATTATCCAGACCTATACGCCGCGCCATTACGTTTTCAGATACGCCGCCTCGTACGACTATAAAAACTTTTATCTGAAAGAAAAAAACACAAGGGAAGTCACCAAATTCCCGCCGTTTACGAACATAGTTCGTATCCTTATTACGTCGACGTCCGATAGGAAAGCGATGGACGCCGCAAAAAACATAAACGAGAAAATGAAAGTCCTGCTTGAAGAATTCAAGCCCGACTTTATATATTACAAAGGCTCGAAAGCACCCGTAACCCGCATTCAGAACAGGTACAGATACCAACTTCTGATGCGTATAAAACCGCAGAATTTCGAAACCGTCAAACAGCGTATTTTCGAAATCGACGACGCGTATCGCGGCAAAGACGGGTTGTGGGTTTTCGTGGAAATCAATCCGCAGTCGCTTGTTTAAGAGATTATAAAAAAGAGGCATATTATGGCAATAAGACAAATTACGAAAGAAGGCGATCCCGCGCTGCGAAAAAAGTGCCGCCCCGTGACGGAATTCAATGAAAGACTCGGCGTGCTTATCGACGATATGTGGGATACCATGTATAAAGCGGACGGCGTAGGACTTGCCGCGCCGCAGGTCAGCGTTTTAAGGCGTATCGCGGTCGTCGACGTCGAGGACGGCAATAAGTACGAACTTGTCAACCCCGTCATCGTCGAAAGCGAGGGCAGTCAGATAGGTCAGGAGGGCTGTCTTTCGATCCCCGGCTACAACTGCAACGTAAAAAGACCTTACCGCGTCAAGGTGACGGCGTTCGACCGCTTCGGCAACGAACAAACGTACGACGTGCAGGGCTTCCCGGCGGTCGCGTTCTGTCACGAAATCGACCATCTTGACGGTATCCTTTTCAAGGATAAAAAAACAGACGAACCTGCTGACAGATAATATGAGAGTGATTTTTATGGGTACGCCGGATTTTTCCGTGCCGTGTCTTGAACAACTTATTAACAGCAACCACGAGGTTATCGCGGTTGTCACGCAGCCCGACCGCCCGAGAAACCGCGGCGTCGTATCGGCGTGTCCCGTCAAGGTGTGCGCCGAAAAACACGGGCTGAAAGTTTTGCAGTACGAAAAGGTGAGCCGCGAGGGCATCGACGATATCCGCGCGCTTAATCCCGACGTCATCGTTACCGCCGCGTTCGGACAAATGCTGTCGCGCGACTTTCTTGCGATTGCTCCGCACGGCGTCATTAACGTGCATGCCTCGCTGTTGCCGAAATACCGGGGAAGTTCGCCCATACAGTGGGCGGTCATCAACGGCGAAAAGGAAACGGGCGTGACAATTATGCAAACCGCTTATAAAATGGACAGCGGCGATATAATTCTGCAAAAACGTATTCCCGTGGGCGAAGACGAAACTGCGGGGGAACTTTTTGAGAAATTGTCTGCGCTCGGCGCGCCCGCGCTTATCGAGGCGCTTGACCTTATCGAAAGCGGAAAAGCGACTTTCACGCCGCAAAACGAAGACGAAATGACTTATTTCCCCATGCTTAAAAAGGAAGACGGCGAAATAGATTTTTCGATGTCGGCAACCGATATCAAACACAGGATTCAGGGCTTGACTCCGTGGCCGTCGGCATACACGACGTGCGGCGGGAAGAAGATGAAAATCATCAAAGCGACGGTCGAAAACATGCAGGGAAGTCCCAAACAGGTGCTGAAAGCCGACAAGGACGGGCTTATCGTCGCGTGCGGTAAAGACGCCTTGAATATTCAAATTCTGCAACCCGAAAACGGCAGGAAAATGAGCGCGAAAGATTATCTTCTCGGTCATCGTATCGCCGTCGGGGAAGAACTGTAATTATGGCAAATTACCTTTTTTCAAGCTACAACGCGCTTTCAAAAATTTTCAAAGAAGGAGCGTACGTGTCCGACGCCGTGTATAAAGAAATCGAAGGCGATGAAAATGCCGATATTATTTATCGCATCGTGATGGGCGTGCTTGAAAAAAATAACGAACTTGACTTTAAGTTGTCAAAACTTGTGGATAAACGCCCGAAAAGCGCAATTTGCATAGTTTTGAAACAGGGCATATATTGTTTGGATTATATGGATTCTTTGCCCGATTACGCCGTTGTCAACAACAGCGTAGACCTTGCAAAAACCATAAATAAGGGAGCGTACAAAGGCTTTGTCAACGCCGTGCTGAAACGCGCGGCAACCGAAAAAATAAGTCTGCCCGACGGCGACGGCGCATTCGCGCTTTCGATAAGGTACGGCTATCCCGAATGGGCGATAAACAAGATCTTTTCGGAATACGGGCGGGAAAAAGGCAAAGAGATTGTCGCGGCACAAAAACGCGGCGGCACCCACGTGAGAACGAACGGGCTTATTTATTCGGACGAAAAGTTTGAGCGCGACCTTGAAAATGCCGGCTATAAATTTGAAAAAACGAATACGGGTTATTACGTTTCGATGAATCCGCTTCTGAAAAAATTGTTTATCGAAGGGCGGATTACTTATCAGTCGCTGACGTCGACGTACGCCGCGCTCGCGCTTGACGTAAAAGACGGGCAAAACGTGCTGGACGTATGTTCCGCGCCCGGCGGCAAGGCAATATTCGTCGCCGAAAAAAATCCGACGGCACACGTCGTTGCCTGCGATATTCATCCGCACAGGGTGGAACTTATCGGGGCGTACGCAAAACGCATGCACGTGAATAACGTGGCGCCGACGCTTTTTGACGGAACGGCGTTCAATAAGGAATGGTCGGGGTATTTCGACAGAGTGCTTTGCGACGTGCCGTGCAGCGCGATGGGCGTCGTGAAAAAACAGCCCGACGTACTTCTGAACAGAAACGTGAACGATATTGCCGCGTTGAAAAAGGTGCAGTATTCGATACTCGACAACGCAAAAAACTACGTGAAAAGCGGCGGGCTTCTGGTGTATTCGACCTGCACGATTTTCAAGGAAGAAAACGACGACAACGTCGAAGAATTTTTGAAAAACAACAACGATTTTGAAAAATATCCGTCGGAATTCGACGGTCAATACCTGCCTTGCGACGCGCACGACGGGTTCTTTATAAGGAGATTAAGGCGCAAATGAAAACGGCTTTGTCAAACTTCAACGAAGCGGAACTTTCCGAAATTCTGAAAACTTTCGGAGAACCGTCTTATCGCGCCAAACAGCTGTTTAAATGGGTTCATCAGGCAACGCCGTTCGATAAAATGTCGAATTTGCCAAAAAGCCTTACCACAAAGCTTTCGGAAGACTACGTCGTGACGGGCGTGAGCATTTTCAAAAAACTCGTGTCGCGCGACGGCACGGTGAAATATCTTTTCGCGCTGGATGACGGCAATATCGTCGAAGGCGTACTGATGAGATATAAATACGGCAATACTTTGTGCGTATCGACGCAGGTCGGTTGCCGTATGAACTGCGCGTTCTGCGCGTCGGGCATCGACGGGCTTATCAGAAACCTGACGGCGGGGGAAATCCTTGGCGAGATTTTGGAAGTCAATCGCGACGAAGGCGCAACCGCCGACAAGCGCGCGGTCACGAACGTCGTGCTTATGGGCAGCGGCGAACCCCTTGACAACTATGACGAAGTCACGAAATTTTTGCGACTTTTAAATGACAAGGACGGCATCAACGTATCCGAAAGAAACGTGTCGTTGTCAACGTGCGGCATCACCGACAAAATAAGAAAACTTGCCGACGACGGGTTCAGCGTAACCCTTACGATATCGCTGCACGCCCCGACCGACGAAATACGAAAAACCATAATGCCCACGGCAAACAAATATAAAATCGCGGATATTCTTGACGCCGCGAAATATTACTTTGACAAAACGGGCAGGCGATACATTTTCGAATACGCATTGATAAAAGGCGTCAACGACGGCAAGGAAAACATGTTAACGCTTGCAAAAGTGCTGAAAGGCAAACCCTGCCACGTCAACCTTATCAGGCTTAATTACGTCAAGGAAAAGGGCTTGCGAGGGGCGGACAACGCCGAAGAAATGAAAAAAATTCTGGAAGAAAACGGCATTTCGGCAACTGTACGCCGCACCATGGGCAGCGACATCGACGGCGCGTGCGGACAACTTCGCAGGAGATACGTGAATGATTGACGGGCTTGTGATAAAGGGCGTTGCTTCCCGATATAAGGTCGATACGGCAGACGGAATCGTCACGTCCTATGCGCGCGGAAAACTCAAAATCGACGGCGAAATCCGCGTCGGCGACAAGGTCGGCGTCGAAAAACAGGGCAAGGATTTCGTAATCGCAAAGGTGTACGAACGGAAAAACGCGCTGATACGCCCGTACGTCGCGAACGTGGACGTGTGTTTTATCGTAATCGCGCCCGTGCCCGCGCCCGACTTTATGCTGGTTGACAAAATCATCGTCAACGCAAGAATGAACGGTATCGAGCCGGTGCTTTTAATCAACAAAACGGATATTGCGGACGAGAGTTTCGTGAAATGTACCGAAAGCGATTATCGGGACGTTTTGGACGTAATCGCGACAAGCGCGAAAACAAAACTTAACAAGGATAAAATATTTGAAAAAACGAAAGGAAAAACGGCGTGTCTTGCGGGACAATCCGCTGTCGGAAAATCGAGTTTGCTCAACATGCTGACGGGGACGGAATCGCAGGAAACGGGCGGGCTTTCCAAGAAAACCGAAAGGGGAAAACACACCACGAGGCAGTCGGAAATACTTGTCGTCGGCGGCGCGAGAATCATCGACACGTGCGGATTTTCGATGCTGGAACTTCCCGAAAACTTCCGCCCGCAGGAACTCGTATATTATTACGACGAGTTTGCGACGTATGCCGGAAAGTGCAGATTCCGCACCGGCTGCACGCACATAAAAGAGCCCGATTGCGCCGTCAAGGACGCCGTCAAAAGCGGAAAAATATCGAAAAACAGATACGAAAGGTATTGTGTTTTATACAACGAACTGAATGAGAAATGGAGGAAAAGATATGAGTAAAGTTAAAGTTGCGCCAAGCATTTTATCGGCGGATTTCGCAAAGATGGCGGAAGCCGTCCAAAACCTTGACAAATGGCATGCCGACGTCATTCACTGCGACGTAATGGACGGTGTTTTCGTGCCCAACATCACGTTTGGTATGGACATGATAAAAGCACTCCGAAAATACACAAACGGCATTTTAGACGTGCATTTGATGATAATAAAGCCCGAAAAGTACATTCCGCAGTTTATTGCGGCGGGCGCGGACGTCATCACTTTCCACCCCGACGCGTCGGACGACGTTGCGGGCGCGTTGAAGACGATAAAAGACGCGGGCAAGAAGTGCGGACTTGTCTTAAACCCCGACAAACCGTTGTCGATGATCGAGCCGTACCTTGATATTATCGACGTCGTTATCATTATGGGCGTGTACGCGGGATTCGGCGGTCAATCGTTCATTCCCGAAACCCTGGACAAAATCCGCGAGTGCAAAAAACTCATCGGAAACAGGAATGTCGAAATCGAAATGGACGGCGGCGCAAGCCCGAAAAACTTTAAGGACTTAAAAGAAGCAGGCACCGATATCATCGTTGCGGGCAGCGCGGTTTTCAAAGCCGAGAATCCCGCGGCGGTTATCGAGCAAATACACAACGTTTAAGGAGCATATTATGGCAGACAAAGAAAAAGAAATCTTGGAAGAAAATTATAACCTCGACGAAGACTTCGAAGACGAAGAAGAAATCGTCACTCTTCATAACGAAAACACCGATAAGGACGAAGACTTCCGCGTCGTATGGTATATCGAAGACGGCGGGAAAAATTATCTTTTCCTTAATCCCGTCGATCCCAGCGACGACATCGCCGAGGACGAAGTGCTTATCTGCGAATACGGCGAGACAAAAAACGGAGAAGAATTTGTAAATCCCGTCGACGACGAAAAGGAACTTGAAAGAATTTACAACCTGTACGTCAAAGAGTACGAAGAGGCGGCAAAGGACGAATAATTCAGGTTGTATGCCAACAGATAATAATACGAACTTAGGTTTTACGCCGTGTTTTTGACTAATA